>Ga0126342_10000815_pt1 | contig 38611 bp, 28 predicted proteins | sample Cyp1metagenome_FD_92528 | JGI IMG/M metagenome (GOLD analysis project Ga0126342, IMG submission 92528) | Coral microbial communities from Lord Howe Island, Old Settlement Bay, Australia - Cyphastrea 1 metagenome | ecosystem: Host-associated > Invertebrates > Cnidaria > Coral ...
CAATTTAAATCAAAAAGAAAACTTATCTTCTAAGAAGGCCTCTACTTCTAAGAGGCTGCTTCTAAGAAGCAAAACCCTTCTAAGAAGCCCATGCAGCTTCTAAGTGCTTCCGCGAAGCAAAAATCGCATCCATCCCGCGTTCCCACCAGAACTGCGTCCCCTTAGATTGGGCCCTCAATGTGTAGCGTCTATTTTTAAATGGCTTTCAGATTGATGGAATCAATTCTTTTTGGCGACGATGCAAACACTCAAAAGTGGCACCTGCGGCGGGCCTTTTCAAAAGAGTCATAGAAAGTATTTGTTTGAGCAGCCGGCGGCGTTTCTGTTTGCAAAAAATATAAAGCAAAATTACATTGAAAAGATCAGTGTAAAAATAAAAATAAAAAGTAACACGAAATCGGGGCCATGTCTCGAAATTAGTTGCGCAACCATTTTTCAGCCAAGGATCCCCGCACATTTGATTTGATGCATTTGCATACTGCATGCACCTTATTTCCGGGGACAGACCTTAAATACAACCTCGCCACCTTATTTACGAAAATTTAGATGCAATCACAGGTTCTGTTGGTTTGTGCCTCCCCTCTTTCATGAGTTGATTGTCGTCCCACTAACTTTTTGTTCGGGGCGGGGCACCATACTTCCCCAGGTTTGATGAGTCGCTTGGTTCGGCTAGTGCCTACAGTGATTTAGGTTTTTGTTTATCTTTCAGGTGGTATCCCCCAGCTATTAGTTGGTTTGCAAAGCCAGTGAATTGTAGATCTGATATATCATTTAGTATCTTAGTACTTTTGCCATAAAGCCATGCTATATATATGTATATATATATACATATATATGTACATATCAACGAACTTAGGTAACGGTTACTGGGTTCCCACCATTTTTTCGGAAACCGACCACCGGCGTTGGCCATGGCAATGCCGAGGCGGTTTGTTTGTTGGCCCACCTGGTACCGGCAAGACCCTCCTCGCAAAGGTGCCCAAAAGGGGGCCCCCCATCAGTTTGAACAAGGGACCGTGATGATCATGACAAACATATCTGGTTGGTGGATTTTTCCATATTGGGAATAATAATCCCAACTGATCCCAATTGACTTTCATATTTTTTCAGGGTGGTTGAAACCACCAACCAGTTATACAAATTTACAAACCATATATACTCCATATAGTCATGATAAGCCACATCAACACATTTCATCATGAAGATCATGTGCACTAGTTATACGAACAAATTTCATCACTTCATTTCATATGAGATACGAGATGAATAAACAGAGTTTGGAAGATTAAACTTTAAGCCGATAAACAAAGTTAAACACAATTATTAACATGTTATAATATCATTGTTCACAATGTGGTACCATGTTACAATCACTGAAAACAACGTTCCTAACAATGACTCACCATTCATAACATGATATATCATGATATATCATTTAGATATCATCATTATACTAGTATCAGGTATATATGTCATATGATCATATGATTATATTATGGTTATTTTCGTGTCATGAACTATATTTGTCTGTGATATTTATACTCTCATAGGCCTTGGCAGCAACTATATATTTAGCATAGTATACATATCACATAGTTGCCAATGTCGTTGAATATAGCTACATCTCTACTATATCATGGTCAATAATTGACTAACGTACTATACTCTACTTTATCAACCAATGAACTGTCATTCAATACCAAGACATGTCCATACTAAAGTTTATAGCCATAGATATTTTATCAAATATATCAAGTAGCCATAGGTATCAACTATGATCATCTACTATGATAATATAAATTCAATGACCATTTCAGGAACCTAAATTGGATACAGTATCCCCACACAAGATGGTCAAACAAAATGGTACTAACGTACCTCCATTTTAGGATCCGGAAATTCCCATTGATCAAACGGCCTTGATTTTTCTCCAACCGCAAGGCCGTTGCTGGTGAGGCAGACTGCCCCTTCTATTCCATGCCACTGGGGATGGACCGTGACTTCGTTTGGGAGAGAAATGTGGGATATGATAGATAGATATGACATATATATATATATACACAGTAATATAATGTATTTGTAATTGGAAGGGTTTACGAGGATCTTACTAGGACATTGCTAATGGTGGTAAGATGACTATAAGATGGGCGTTGTCCATTACCATGTTTGATTGCCAATGATTGCCACAGGGTTTTGGTTCAGGGTCGTCCCTGGATTTGTTTTTCCGAACTGTTGAAATGGGCAGGAATACAAGATACTGTATATTATATCAAGATAAAACTATCATATGTCAACCGCGGTTTGGGGTTAGTTGTGAATTTTCAGGGCATTCATTGTATATTGGAGATTTGGGGCGAACCAACCTCGCACGTAGTAATTGGAGTTACTGTAAAGTGAATGATACAAGCCCTTCAAGATGAAATGTATGATGCAGTCCCTTCAAACTGAGACATCTTGTGGTTATCCTTTTTACATGCTTTCCATATGAGGGTCCGAAAAGTTGGTTGAAGAGGGGAAAAAAGAGCATGTTCCCTTTTATTGAAGAGGAATAAAAACACATAGAAAACATGGTATCAACTTCGTTTCAGCGTGTTTCAGCCGTAAATTTGTCGCGCCCAAGGAGTGGTTCTGACTTCGTAGAGATGTACGTGGGAGTCGCTTGGCCTCATCCAATGGGAAAAGGTTCTGAACGGCGCACAGAACCATGGGAAAGCAGAGCTGGTTGGTGGTTTGGAACATGGCTTTTATATGCTTTTATGACTTTCCATTCAGTTGGGAATGGAATAATCATCCCAACTGACAAATATTTTTTCAGAGGGGGTAGGTATACCACCAACCAGAGAGGTTTTGTTGTTTTTCTCCAAAAAACAGAGGGATGATTTGCGAGAGCAAAAGGTTGGTTTGCTGCTTGTTTTTTTGAGAGAAAGCGGTTGGTACTTCTTCGAGCGGCGCCAGTTGGAAGCTGTAAATCTATGAGCATTCCACTGATATCCTTTCTGCGGTCCAGGTTCGGAATTCCTACGTTCCAAAGGTCTTTAACAAAGATTGTTTAGTTCCCTTCATCGCCATTAGGCAATGCGTGTCTTATATTCTGTCTCAGTCCTGAGGTTGGAACCTACATCTGGGTGATTTGTTCATTGCAGGGTCTCATTAATTCAGGTTTTGTTGTGATTGGGAGATGAGATGAATGGAATACCCTGCAAACGATGAAATATTTTGAAATATCAGAGTTTATGCACCAGCACGCCAGCATAAGTATAGAAAACCAAGGGTTTTACAGTTTTCCTTCAGAAGTGATCTGCAACCTCTGGATTTCCATATGTATGTTACTTTCCCAGCAGGTGACGAGAAAAAATATGTTGAGCCATCAAGAAGTTGGGATCCGACCGGCAAGCATTTGTGGATTTACGCTATAGCAGAATTGAACACGACAAACAACAACAATAGGATTTCAACATCATGAAGATATGAGTTTAAGTATGTTTAAGCAATTCAGAAAAAGGGGGACCTAAGGGTCGAGTCTTCCCCAGGTTTCTCCAAGAAACCTCGCTGAAATTCAGGTCGGCGCCTCCCGGGTGCGAGACCTCTTCAAGCAAGCACGTGATTCTGAACCTTGGCGGGTCATGGCGGGTCCCCAAATGTTAGCTGTATATATGAAAACTAAGGGTGTTTCATAGGGATCTCCGAAATTGGCTGAAGATGATTTCTCTTATTTTCCCATTGGTTAATCCAGCATCTTGCGAGTCTACTAATTAGGATTATCTTGATTTTTGTACGGGTTCCTAAAGCAAATCAAGATATCAAGGATATGATTGGAAGAAATTAGTAGGAGTGATGATATTGATGTACTGTATCTGAACAACAATATGATATTTATGGTTTTCTCCATGTATGGTGCAATATGGGGTAAGCAAAAATTCAATGGTGATGCCATGATGGTTTGGATGCCATGGGGTGCCCGTTTTTCTCAGGGAAAGCTCAGGAGTTGGTTATGACCCCAACCAGCGGCAGTTCATAGGGAAATTGAATGCGTTTTCCCTACTTATATATATATATATAGAGAGAGAGAGAGTTCTGTTAGTTTACCCAGCAATCAATATTGCATGATCATCTATAGATAGCCAATGTATCCCATCATATCCCATTGGTTTTCTTTCACCAGGCTGCCATTCACCATTCCCATAACGGTTCAATGTTTGCTTCATAGAATTGGATGATGGGAAAATTTACAGGAAAGCCCTATAGTTGATGGTAAAAATCATGGTTTCCTGTAGATTTTCCCTTAAACCAATCCATTGGTTCAATGTTTGTTGCCCCAGGCTCCCTCCATCATCTTCATCGATGAGATCGACGCCATCGGCCGCAAACGCGGCAAGGGCGGATTCACCGGAGGCTTGGCCGGGACCACCGGAGACGTCGTTTTCCGGGTGACCTTTTTGGAAAGCTCTGAGTGGTTGGTGACTGGTTGGTGGTTCTGGGATGTACCCTCTGGTAATTTAACATAGCTATGGAAAATCACCATCTTTAGTGGGTAAATCCACTATAAATGCCCATGTTCAATAGCTATGTTAAAGTTTACCAGAGGGTAATGAATGGGATATACATAAATATACAGTATATATATCTGGTGCTTTGGAACATGGCTTTTATGACTTTCCAGAAACAGTTGGGAATGGGATAATCATCCCAACTGACGAAGTCATATTTTTCAGAGGGGTAGGTATACCACCAACCAGCTGAAAATTGATGGGGAGAAAGAACTTTTTTGAAACTAGAGCTATGGGATTAATGTTGGCTACTGATTAGTGTGGCCCCCCCTTCCAACAATTTTAGGCTACTCAATAACTCGCCATTTTCTGCCCCCCCCCTCTCAACAGTTCTTAGGATAGTCAACTTATATAAGTAAGGAGTTCAATTGTCATCAATCTACTTTCAATTGATGTTCCTTTTAAATCAAAAAACATCGCCCCATTTTTTTTTGTGCACCATAGGGTACCATCGAAACAATTACATTATTGAGGATCTGAGTCACTCATGGGGTACTCCCTTGAAAAATAGTTTGGGTGCTGTTTTTTTAAGAATGGTTTTGATAAGGCATCTAATTATTTTGGGAACCTTGCATTTTCAAGGCTTTAACATGGATATGGCTTTCTAAAGTAAATGGACCAACTTTACCCAAAGAAAGGTGTATGAAGGTGGATACAGCTCCTCCTGAAAAAAATGGATCTGAGAAAAAACTTTCCACAATAGAGCCCCACCCCACCATCCACAAGATACTCAATAATTTTGGAACACTTTTCCACAATAGAGGTCCATCACACTAATCGATATACTACATTCTCAGTTATAGTGGGACATATAGTATGTATGCCCAACCTGTATCATTTTTGAAGCAAATAATGGTGGTATTTAGCCATGATGAACCATAGTGAAGCTATGAACACTGAGGAACCCATCTTGAAAAAACAAAAGGTGGTTCAGCAAGAAATGACATTTCAGGAGCAGAAACTGGATATATCACACACAAGCGTGGATATTGAGATCAACAAGTGTGAGTAAGCAAGCAAAAAAAAGATGGCGTGGGTCGTTTCACACACCTGTACCCTGTTTTGCCAGCGGAGACGATCTTAGAATGTACTGTACTCTCTGGTAATTTAACATAACTATGGAAAATTACCTTTTTAATGGGTAAATCAACTGTAAATGGTCATTTTCAATAGCTATGTTTGTTTACCAGAGGGTAACATGTCAACAACTACAGTAACTGCTCCAGAAGAAGAGGAGACATGGCCCGATGTCTCAACAACCATCCTAGACCCTAATCATCGATGTACGCTACGCTGCTATATCTCCCCTTACCACACATGTTAGCTTTTCCTGTGGAGAAATATGCCCCAAGTCCATGGGTAATGGTATATTGGCTCAGGGCTTCTCCCCATTGACCCCTCAGCAGTGCAATAGGCAATGATGAGCGCGAGAGCACCCTGAATCTTGGCTTCCTGAAGGGGGCATTTTTTGGGGGCTTCCAAGCTCCTGGGCGGCAGATTTGGATGGGCCTCTTCAACATAAAGGTAAAAACAACATGTTTGCAGAAGATTGATAAGACTAGGCTTATACATAGCCATTGTGATTAGTTGTATATACCTCCATGTTTGTTGCAAAAAAAACTGGTTCGAACACCTTGCACACCGAGTTTGAGTGCTTGACTCAGAGCCCCCGCATGTTGGGTTGAGCCAAACCATCTTTCCTAGAATTGGCCACAATATCTACCACACATCTATCATACTGGCATGATATTCTATTATATAATAGAATTATATATATATATATATATATCATATATATATATATAACATAAATATATATATATATATCACACATATATATATATCATATATATATACATCATATATATATATGTAATCTATATATATATATCCAAATTACTTCTTTAGATATATCCAAACCATAAACCACACTTCACTTGCACACAAAATCCACCACTTTTGCCCCCCCGAAAAAAAAGAACTGGCGTTCCATGGCGGAAGGAATCAGATGTTGGTGGAGATGGATGGCTTCAACTCCTCCACCGGCGTAGTGGTCCTAGCGGGCACCAACCGCGTGGATATCTTGGACAACGCGCTGCTGCGGCCGGGACGTCGCTTGACGCCCCACGTGACGGAGCTGGGCTGCTGGGGAGCTGGGGAAGGGCATTGAACATGGGAACATCTCTGAGTTTTACCTGGATTAACCAGCTAAAAGGGGATTTAAGCAGAATGTTAACCCACTTAGATTGATTGGAAATCATCAGTTTCATCATGGTGAACTCACTATTCAGAACCATTCTATCTGCTTGTATTCAATGTATTCAGGCCTGTTCTATGTACAAACTGATTGGCTTTGAAACACCAGTGGTTTTCAGAGATAGCTGTGAATCATGAGGGACCAGCGACCAGAATGCCTTGCGCCAATAGGGACCAAATCCTGGTTCATCCGGTCAGACGTCCGCATGCTTGGTTGGCTTTCTTAAGTCGTGATATAATGTATAGGTATATATAATATACTGATGTTTCTTTTATGCGTATTTTAATGGACATATAACCCATAAGATCCATGTATGGCATATGTGCCTACATTTACCATTGTTTCCAGGCAAACTGTGGCCCAAATTCCACGAAGCCCATGGGGTTCCTCAGGTTTTGACCGACAGATTGCGATCGACCGGCGACTGGGCGGAGCCAGATGTCCATGTGATTTTTAATATTGATTCATTGATCTTATTCGTCTACATTTGTGGGTACCCTCTGGTAAACATACAAAAAGCTATGGAAAATGGCCCATAGAAATAGATGGTTGACCTATTCAAAATGGTGATTTCCCATAGCTATGTTAGTTTACCAGAGGGTATGTTCATTGTGTTCGGCTGACTTGGTGGCTGGTTTCAGCATGTTTCAGCAGTAGATCCACAGATCCTGGACTTGTTTAGATATGGAAGAGCCATGTTCCCAAGATGCTCCAAGAAATGGGTTTGTCTAATATGGCACCCTAAAACCCATGGTTGATCCATGGTTGATCATCATTTTCCCGAGATGGCTAAAGTTGGGGATATATACCCCGATATTTTAAGACACCCCCGTTGGATTTTCAGCCCTGTAGGGCTTAAAACGAGGCCGGACATGGCTGAGAGGGAGAAGATCTACATGGTTCACCTGAAACCCTTGACCTTGGAGTAGCTGGGCGGCATAGGGCAGCCTTCCTCCCCTTGGGTTTTGGCAAAACCCCTCAGATTTACACCAGAAATCTCCAAGAAAATACCCCTCCGGTGATCAAACGTGATAATGTGTAGATGGGAAAATCATCTAGAAATGGGTGATTTTCCAGCAAGCCATGTTTGATTACTGGATGTTAATTCAAATGTTGGTAAAATAACGGGAAACATATGAACGCATATCATACATGGAGCATCATGGAGCCAATACGTGCAATATACTTCATTGTCCATGTTTTTGGGCAATGTTCAAAACCCGTGCAGGTTGGTGATGATAGGGAGTTATACCAGCCAATTTTTTGGGGAATTATCAAACAACATTAGAGGAAATCCGATGAAAACCAACCGGTGTAGAGGGACAACATTTCAAGCAGTGCTCATAAATTTGGATTTGAGAATTGGGTACCCCAAAATCCGTCAGAATCCTATGGCTAAGCACTAATGTTATCTTCCTCAAAAGTGCCATAAATTGAGATATACCATATTGACGGTCCCGTGTCCCATTCAATCCAACTATATCCCAATATATCATATATATCCAAGTAATACACACTGTACGCCATTTTGTCTCCATTGTCTCATACATTTAGGATTTAGGATTTTAAAGCCAGCGTCGTTTGGGGGTATAACCTATGTTCACACAGACCCAAGAATCAGGTTATATATATATATATTAGTTATGTCCCCATTTTATCACCGTGAAATATCACTATATAATCCCATCCCCCCAATATTAAACATCCCCTAGATGGTCCCAATTATGTCGACATTCCCCACTAAACCATGGTTTCTAAGGGGGTGTTCAACATTATGGGGAGGGGATTCTTATATCACCACTGTTGCTGTTTTTGTTTGGTACATCCCAGGACAGGCTTGAAGCAGGAGGATGTGGCTAAGAGGATGGCGGCTCTGACTCCAGGATTCGCTGGGGCTGACATTGCCAATGTTTGCAATGAGGCGGGGGTGCATGGGTATACCTGCGGCTAGGTGAAGGTGGATGGTGGCGTATACCGTACTGTATATATACATATATATATAATCAATTAAGAATTATAATTATATAGTTATATTTATATATATATAACCGACTATAACATATATAATTATATATAAGTAATATATATATATATATTTATATTTATATTTACACGGATATAATATTTATATATATATATATATTTATACGTAAGGATATATATATATATACATAAGTATATAATATACAAATATATAAATATATAAGTAAATTTGAGACTCAGGTTACTCTACTCTCGGAAATGAATGTAATATGGTCATGTTCATTCTTTTATTTTTCCGTGTTGGTTATGTGAAGTGCCATTGAGTTTTTAAAGTATGCTGTCCCAATTATATGTTTGGCATGATCGTGGAAATCAACTAATGATGAGCGAGGGTCTGCAGCATCCTCTATCAAACCTTCAGATACATCAAATTAAATAGCCACCGCCAACAGCCGGTTTTGAAACTTGAAATCTGGTACTTTGATCCCACTTATCATCACTTCTTGGTGATTAATTTTGTACATTATTTAGCTACCATACCCGCAATGGAAGATCAGTCATTTAGGATTTCCCGAGGCCGCGATCTTTGCCGCGCGCCGGGCGGCGACCTCGGTGTCCATGGAGGATTTCGAACGGGCCACGGAGCGGGTCATCGGAGGATTGCCCAAGCCACTCGGCGGCCAGAGATCACAGCCAGTTTAAGGGATCAGAACACCAATCAACCAGGGTATAGTGTGGTGAAGTAATTAACCATAATTCACCATGAATATGGTACCATTGGTATATTCTTTTACCATAATTCACCATGAATATGGATGAATATGGTATATGAACCAGAAGCTCACCATTAATCCCAATGAATGGTGATTAATAATGTTGATTAATTCACCATGAAAATGGCACCATTCTGAAAACTAACTGAATCTAGTCCCATTTTGGGATCAACATACCATAATTATTGGAAATTATGGTGGGCTTAGCGTTGCTTTGTGTTTTGAGATGGTGATGGTAATGAGTTCATATTAGATCAGCACTTAATCGCATACTTCATTCAAATGTGCTTCACAATTGTTTCTATTTCCAGGTGCTGTTTGTACAGATGAAGCACCCCTCTTTTTCAGGAGAACCACCAGCCAAAAATGGAAAGGTGGCTGTTGCCAGTTGCCATGGTCATGGTATGTCATGGTCATGTTAGTTTTTTTTTTTATCAAGAACAGTTGATGAACATTGGTTCGTTCAGTCGGGGGCCCCACTGGTTAAGAGATGTTTGGAATACTGTACCTTTCCATAGTTGGAACGTATCCATGCCGCAAGGAACAACAGCCTGATGAGACTTGGCCAGGGGCAAGCGACAGGTGGGCCCATTTGATGTCTTGGAAAGAGGGGTAACCTTAGAAAGCTACCCGCGGCACTACTCTCCCATATCATATCTCATCCTCAGTCATGTAAGTCCACGAGACCAAAGCTAGAGGGAGGTTGTTGCTCTTCTTTTTCGTCGCCTCCGATACAAACTTGGACTCCGACAGGATCAAATTGATCACACAACTGGGGAATACACTGTATGGGCCCCACACACGCACGTACACACACACACGCGTCCGGTTACACCTCCGCTTGGTGGTTTCGATGTTTTTTCGAACGCCTTCATTTCTTGACGCTGGAATGAAGTTCCTTGCAGTTTTCTGAATTCTCTTTGGTGTTAACTGTTGAGTCATAATCGTGTTTTTCTTTCCGGATGGGTTGAAACCAACAAGAGAGAGAACAACCAGATGACATTTGCCACGGCGATTGGTTTGTCCATTGCCATTCCAAGGAGCAAAGATGACAAGCGAACCGTGGCAATTCACGAATCGGGTCATGCAGTCGCAGGTCTGCAGCAGCCTGAGGGATGAACGTCCTGCTTGATGCAATGCTAACGTGTTTTATGATGTTTCAAATATATCGCTCAAATATCTTGAAATGAGACATTCCATCCATCTTACCCGTGGGAAGACACGTCATTTAAATTCATTTGGTGGTTTCAGAGTTTTGGACAGTTGGACAGACACAGTAGCCTTTTGCTCTGGCCCTTCCATTCAAGAGAAGGCTTCAATTCAGTGGCCAGTGTACTGATCTTGATCATTGAAACTAAGTCAATGGACAGACACATATCTATCTATCTATCTATCTATCTATCTATCTATCTATCTATCTATCTCTATATATATAATCCTGATATGATATATGTATTTGAATACTATATATATATATATGATATACAATATATTCCTCTCTCTATGTTATATAGATAATATTATTATGATATGATGAACATATATTTATGATATGATATGATTTGATTTGATAAGTTACATGATACATGATGTTTGATCTATGATATATGGTATGATTTGATATGATATATGATATATGGTATATGGTATGATACATGATATGATATACGGTATGGTTTTTGATTTGATATATGATATATTATATGTGATACATTTGAGATTTGATATTATACATACTATGAATTAGTTTGATTCTGGTGTTTCTTTTACTCGTGTGCCAAAGATTTACCGGAGCCTTCGTCAGGCTGGTTCCTGGAGCATGCGGATCCCTTGTTGAAGGCACTGGGGAGGGTCGTTCGGAGAGGGCGATGAAAATGATGGGATTTGATCATGGGCATTGTTTTTCTCCCATCATTAGATTGGTAGTGGTTAATAAGCATTTACTGTATATGGTTGATAATCATTATATAATATTGGTTGACTATCATGGTTTATTTTTAATTATTAATATTGGTTGACAATGGGATAGTTATTTGGGATACCATCTGGTATTCTGGATGAGCGGGCCCCACGAATCGGATTCGTCATTTAAAATCCATATACAACCCATATTTCATCCTATATGCATAAGTGGGGATGTTCCAATACAACTGGGGTATAACTCATTTACTAAGTGGGATGCACCCCCAAATACCTTCCTGTGTCATCAATCATGGCTGGAAACTCCTCCCATTCATAGATGAAATTCCCATTAAAACTTCCATGTATAGGTGATGTTCCATTGCCATGTTTGACTACCAAGGCTATATACGGTATATTTTACAAAACGCAGAGCTCGCACAACAAGCTGTGGCGTAGTTGGTAAACCTTGGTTGAATGTGGTCGAATAGATTTATTGGAATTGATAGACCACCCTTGAACAAGGCAATATCTTTCCAGTGGGATATTCCGAGATATCCCTTAGACCAGCTATACAAGGCCGGTACCCTCTAAATGTGACCCGCATACGGAGATGTTTGTTTGACAATAGGATATATATATACCCCAAAATCCAACGGATTACCATCACTGTGCCCATTAACAGCCATTTTGGGGACATAATCCATTATTGATTGAGAGAATCCTAGTTAAATCAAGTTATATTAATCCCAATAGTCTTAATGGTCATATAGAAGTTGAACATACGTCATTTTTGCATCTCCATATGTATATACATATAAATAAATAAATAAATAGATAAATAAATAAATAAATATATATATTTTTTTTTCGTGATGGTGGAGCCTTGATACCCTCATTGTACCCTGGCTCCTGGCCATCTCTCCTTGCCATTCCCAGGTCTCCATCCAGCCTCGCTCCAGTGGGGCTTTGGGCTTTGCTCAGTACCTGCCGGCCGAGATGAGCTTGTTCTCCAAGGTGATTTCGTGGGATTTCACCCATGATAAATATGGAAGAATGGGGATGGGATATTCTTGGGGTATAACCAACAATCTGATATCTGTGTTGGAATACTTTTCGTTGGAATCATTTTTTTTTTGGTTGGTTTCAGCGGTTTCTTTGCCCAGTCCCCATAAGATCAAGGGGAAAAAACAGACAGGTAACGGGTGGTTCTCTGGATACTACCTCGAACCAGGCATAGGTCAAATCATATTGAGCCCACGGCCCAAAGCTGTTCAGTTTCCTACCCACAGCATGGTCGCAAAAGTGGTGATTTTTGCCAGGACATGGTGAAACATGATGGACAACTACTGGTTTGACTAAGTTTAAAGATATTGTTTTTTCGGGCCCCAGTAATTTTGATCCCACATACGGGGATGCTGGGGTGATGAGGGGATCGCTGATGGTGGCTCAATTTTTGGAGGGTTTATTTTCTGCTTTGATGGATTTTGATTGGTTCAATCCTTCCAACTTGAGAGTGAACTGGGCATGTTCAGTGTCGATTAGGTGGAGCTGTTTAGTGGATTTCCAATGTCCCCTGTTGGTGGTAGGACGTAAGACTTGGTAAGTTAGCACCCCAAAAATATTGATGTTTTTTCATCCAGTGAGTGGCCAGTTTTTGTTTATTTGTGATGCTTTGCCCACAAATTCAGCTGTCTCAATCACTATGGGCAACTGAAGGTCGAAGTACTTGAAAACCTTGATATCTCAAGCTGTGGGAGTGCTCACATGTATTGGTACCTTCCACGTCGGAGTATAACATTTCGTTGCTGTAGTGTTCAATCCAAACCTTTGAAGTCCACAATCGCATAAAGTCTAGACATTCCCAGAATTGGTTTAAGGGAAACTTTACAGGAGACCCCTTCATTTGGGGATAACAAAATCTAAAAACCATTGTTTCACATTTTCCCTCTGGCCCTCTCAATTATATAATCCATTCAGACATCCCTCCTCTTTTTTGCAACACAGGAAGCGATTCTGGACAAGATCGTTCCTCGGACCGAATCGATCTAAGAATCAGCTCTGAAAATTCTGAAGCTTGGAAATCCCAAATCCAAGATTTTGATAAGCAAACATGGAATTGAACAAATCAAAATCTGGATGTTGGATGTTTTTGATGATATTGGTTGGTTGGTTTCAGATTGTGTTTCTTTCTTGTGCAATGGGCAGGGGATGTTCAGCCTGCCACGAAGTACTCAGGCCGTGGCTTTGGGCGGCCGAGCAGCCGAAGAGCTCTTTGTGGGAAAGATTTCCACTGGAGCTTCGGATGATTTGGACAAGGCGGCAATTGGTGGTAGCGAATTGTCCCAATAGGCAGGGAATATTTTTAGGAACTTCACTGTAAGTTTGGAGAATTGGAGATACATTCTGTGAGTTTTTGAGCGCCTTTGCTTGGGTACATTGGGATACTGCATGGTAGGCAGAGCCCCTATAGCAGAAGTCCATTCATCCAAGGAGAACCTAACCCAAGAATCGGAGCAAGTCCCTTCTTTCTTGGTGGATGTAGTCGAGACTTCGCCCTCGGCACACAAGATTAGATTTACATAGATTTACTTGGTTTGACTGGCAGTTTTGGACAAGCACACCTGCAGGATACCCGAAATGGTAAACCAATCTGGCTACGAAATCTTCATAAAGGCAACTGGTGATAACCTGACGGGTGATATCCTCAGCAGATGGCAGGTCACCAAAATGGCACATGTGACTTGGTTCCAAGTGGAAAGTTCGGCTGCGCTCTACCATCTCCGCAACTTTTCGGGGAGTTTTTGAGAAAACCAATGAGCAAAAAGTAGCATCCACACATTCTCAAGGCTTTCCCTTTTTTTTCCCGGAACATTTCCTGGTTTCACCAAGGCTATGGTGGCGAACTATGGCATGTCCGACAAGATTGGACTGCTGAATTTTGGTCAAAATGATGCCAGTTCCCAATTTTACAAGCCCTACAGCTCCCTGGTGAAATCTTCGCGGGCTTGATCCAGATGTACCCTGTGGTACCCGGCCTGGTAAACGTTTACATAGCGAACTGGAAAGATCCAGCTTTTTGTTCATGGGTAAATCCACTATTTCGACTGGGCCATGTTCAATAGCGAACTGTTACATTACCAGAGGGTAACATTCACATCAGTGATGATAGTGATGTTTATGATAAGTTTGTTTTTTTTTCACATTAAGAATTCGACAAATGATAAATTGATAAATCCAACACATCTCCCGGACGACAATGGCATGGTGATAATAAGGCTAAACCCAGGTAACCACTACTGTTATCCTTCCTATTGCTAGTGCTATTGGCTATTGCTATTGCTATTGCTGTTGGCGGCGGTGGTGGTGGTGGTGCTGCTGCTGCTACTTCTACCGCTACTGCCACTACTACTTGTCCTAGTGTCATTATTGAGAATGCAATTTTCAGGATTATTACCGTGACTATTGTTATCAGTCCATTATGATCATTGGATATGCCACAGATGGACAGTTACGTGTGATAATAATCGATATCATATTACTCCAATCATTGCTTGCGATCATTGGTTGTTTCCATTTTGATTTTTAAGTATTATACAATTTAGCCCCAACATCGAAATGTCATCTTAGCATAGGATTTTGCTTTTCTAGTTTTTGTCGTTGCGATACCTGCCTGAGGTGAGGCGACGGGGCAGCTCATTGACCGAGAGACGCGCGAAGTGGTGGATCAGCAATATGACACCTGGCCCTGTTTCTGCTGGTGACAGGACAATTTGTAAGTAAATGATAACCACACGGGAAGGAAATTCGCCATGTACCACGTGAAGGTTGGTGGTTTTGGAGGTGTTTGATGTTTGGGGGTATGCTGCACACGTCTCTAAAAGCATTTGTTTGATTCACTCACCACCCAGGAACGCGTGAAGAAACTTCTGTTAGAGCATCAGGAGCCGCTGAACCAAGGGACCGGCCCATCACTGGCGATGAAATTGATTAATTATAGGTGTGCCCCGGTCAAAATGTATGACTCCCAACCCATACATGGACTTGTGATTTAGAATGCCCAGAGAAGTGCTGATTCCGAAAAAAAATAAAACAAGACATAATATATATATACATATATATATGTTAAAAAAAACAATTCAAAAACACAACTGAAAATAATAAGAACAACTGGAAAACAGAGACTCAACAGAAAACTCTGAAAAAATAAACAAATAAAAACAATAAGAAGAAACTTTGCTGCAAAATGCTGATTTTGAAGGAAGCAACTTTGGAAATCTGCTGAACATTGGAAAAAAATCAGGAAACATGCAGATTTGAGTCCGGGATTGAGTCGTTTGTTGAGTCTGGATTTGTTTCTTTTAATCGTGTTGGAGAGAAAAAAAACATGTTAAAAAAGCTAAGGAGAAATAAACAAAAAAAAGACAAGAACACACACAAAAAAGGAAACTCTCAAATCTGCATTTCTCTTGACATCAGTTTTCCAATGTTCAGCAGCTTTCCCAAGTTTTTCCTTCAAAATCAGCATGTTGTAGCCAAGTTTCCTTTATCAATATTTTTTTTCGAAAAAATGTTCCTTGATTTTGGAGTTCTGTGAGGAATTCTTTTTCACAAACATGGGCGGGTAATTTTTCGCCTTGGCAAATTCCTTTTTGGGTCACCCGATGTTTAACCATATGCAGCTTATTTACCTCTAGTATCCCTGGTAAAAGGGTTGGATAGCCATGGGGTGCTACAGTAGTTGTACAGTACTCTTAGGATATGATTAAGATATGATTATAAGAACAAGTGACCGGAATCACGTAGGTAACCTTGTCGGCCGCTCACATGACCCTGTCACAGTTGTGCCTCTTTGGAACTTGTCTTTGAGGCAACTATTTAACACAGCAACCCGGGAGCAACCCCAAAATAAATTAAAAGTGGGACACCTGGAAATTTGTGGCAAGTATCATTTATACCATCCCGGAAACACTGTTCTATCTTTTTGATGGCTACTATAACTGGGTATGGGTCACACGTATTTTTGTTAACCCTAAAATGGATTAGATTTTGCAAAATCACTGGGCCCATTGGTAGCCCATGATTGACCCAACCCCCTTAGCCTGCACATCAGCCCTTCATGACGGTTCCCGGCAGGAGAAACTGAAGGCTCTCACCGGCAGATGCTTGGCAGGTGCTGTACCAGCTGGACCCAAGTCTCAGTTCCAGATATTCCAGGTGAGCAGCAGCTGCTAAAAGCCGGTTGGGTGATGATTATAGTATATTATAGTCACTTAAGGCACTTAAGGGTTTTAACATATTTTACCCATGGAAATATGGGCATACAAGTGATAATATAACTGATACATACTGATAATACATTATGGTTTGTTGATGATTTGTTTGGGAATTATACTAACAATTACTTACATTTAGGATCATTTCGGCATATCACAATCCAACGGGGAAGCCCATTAGGTACCCACCAGAAAGGACAACAGATTTGCTCAGCCGAGCCCCACGAAACCAAGGACTAGATGAGAAAGAGCCTGGGCGGTGCTTGATTCTATTACGGCTTATATGGCTGGAAACATGCGCAGTGTTTGACTCCAAAAAGGGGATTTGACAGGCAGCCAGGCAATCATTGAAGAACTTTTGCTCACTTTAGTTACTTAGTTGCTTGCTTGATTTGGAATGTTTGTTGAAGAAACATAGCATGTACTTCCACATGTGTCTTTTTGGTGTCCCTATTTTCCTGTGGTTCTTTGCTAATGACGGATCTCTGTTCCGAAGATGTTTTCTGGCCGTTGAACCCAGGAGACCTTGGCCTATAACGAATTAGTTGAGGCCGGATGGCAAACTCAGCAACCCCGCTGGGTCAAGTTCGGTGAATGGTAGGTGCAAATGGGTCGATGTTGAGTTCTAACTGGTACTGGAGGAATTCAGTGACACAAAGTTTTTGTTGTTCGTATCTACGATTGAACTTGCGCATGGGCCTTTACTGGGAACACACTCCACTATCGATGAACTCCAGGAAAGTCAGTTCGCCATTGTTCACCCTCACTGTTACTGTATTCCTATGGTCTTCTGACTGTATGTGTCAGACTTGCGCACCCCCAAAAACTGGATGGCTATATACAGTCTCAATATCAGACTAGGCCCAAAAATGACTGTATCCAACAGCAGCAACCAAGTCTCTACTCCAAAACCTTTATCCGAAATCGTTGCAGGGGGTTGCACCCCTCCCTTTGACTAAGCGTTAGTTCACAGAACCTTCATACGGGTTTGTGTGAAAAACGGTATGATTGGATAGAGAGAGAGACGCTACATATCCTAAATACATCTAAATACACTAGTAAAACAATAGCAGTGTACCCTATTCATCTTGACGTTTCTAGGGTATCTCCACTTGGACACACCCAAGCATCATCAAGCATCAGATGGGTGATATTCTGATATTCCATGATATTCCCACTAATCCACTTTGTTCCCCACTGAAAATGCCATTAAATCACACACAGGAAAACAAAGTGACATGCATAATAAACCCCATTTAAATCCCAGGTTTGTTGATGAACAACTGGAATTTACATGAATTTAGCAACATGTTTTTAAAATTCCAGCGTAAACCACCAACATTTGTCAGGTTCTTGGAGAAAGGCCTTATGCCATCAAGCCCTTGGGCGATGTGGGGATTTGGGTGGAGAGACCGCAAATCTAATTGAAAATAGCTATGGACAATGGCCTGGAGAGTGCAATGATTTACCTATGAACAAGGGTGACTGGTTGGTGGTTTGGTACATGTTTTATTTTTCCTAATATTGGGAATGTCATAATCCCAACTGACGAACTCATATTTTGATATATTTTCAGAGGGGTAGGCTCAACCACCAACCAGGTGAGCTTTATAGCTATATAAGGCTATATAAGGCTATATATGTTACTGTAGCTTACCAGAATACATTAATTGAAGACGTTCGCTGTTCGACCACCACAAACTCCGGACCTAGGGGATCAAATCCCCGAGAAATCCTTCCACCCCCTCTGAACTATATTGAATGGATAGAATTTCAACTTATCTTCATAACAGATCAAATGCGCCACCCCATCTGATACGTATATATATATAATATACATATACACATATTATAGTATGGGGCATTAATTTCAGACTTTCTTATCTTCCGACGGGATCAAATCCACCACACCCTCTGAACGGGATATTAGCTTCAAATTATCCAATCCGCCACCCCCTCTGAACCATAAATCATAATATATTGAATCGGATAGTAACTTCAAGATAAATCTTCATAAGGGACAATATCCCCCACAGCATCTGGACAATATCCAGCATTGAGTGGGATATTAACTTCAACTTACTGTACCTTCGAAATGGATCAAACCCGCCACCCCATCCAAACAATACATTGAACATAGTATGTACAGTGTGACAGGTACGTGTACATATACATATACATACATGTTCCGTCCAACCCGGACGTTCGCCCACCAAGAAGAACATCGCTTTTGGTGTGTTTTGTCATACAGACAATCTGAACAATAATGTTGAATGGGGTATTAACATAAACTTGTTTTCATGAGGAATCAAAATCCGCCATCCCCTCAAACAACATGTTGAATGAACAATAACATCAACTTATCTTCATTAGGAATCAACATTTGCCACCCCCTCTGAACAATATGTTGAATGGGGTAACAACATCAACTTATTTTCATAAGGGATGGATATCCATTTCAGACAAAATCTACCTATTGCACGGATTTTACACATATTCAACATCCGAGATGGACATGTACAATACAAATAGCATATATATATACACATCTACACACACATATATATAATATTTATTATATATATATATATAAAAATGTGTGCGTGTATTTACACGCACGTCATTACTTCAACATTGAGCAAATACACATGTACATTTCCAAAGTCCACCGGCATAGCTTTTCAAAAATACACAGCCCTTCCACGATTCCCTGGCGGGCAAACGTCAGGGTTGCAGCGTACCTCGTTACCCACATAGATACATGGAAATACGCAACCTTTTTACCCACATAGATACATGGAAATACGCAACCTTTTTACCCACATAGATACATGGAAATACGCAACCTTTCCACAACTCCAGCACGGTCAAACGTCAGGGTTTCTTATTGAACATGTTTTCTTTGGCTTTTTGTAGCCATCTCCTTATCTATACTATTATTTGACAACATTTTGGAGCAACTTCTTGGATTTGGGGCACCCTTCGCAGCCCGTTGTGTTGGGGATTTGACTCCAGGCATCTCCAGGACCTCGGCCCCTGAGGAAGGAGATTAGTGGCTTTGTCACCGCTGGGAGCAATCCCTTCCTCCAGAAGGACGAGCCGGAAGAAGCTTCCTCGCCGGGTGCCAGCGGAGGCGAGGTTTTAGGAGGACAGAGGGAGTGGGTTTGACTGGGCTTACCAAGTAAGTGCAAGTGTAAAATTGAACAAATGTAAAAGTGTAAAATTGTGTGTGTGTGTGTTTTAGTGAGTTACTTAGTTAGTTAGTTAGTTAGTTAGTTAGTTAGATTTAGTTAGTTAGATTTAGTTAGTTAGATTTAGTTAGTTAGCTAGTTAGTGAGTTGGTTAGATAAATAGTTAGTTAGTTAGATAACTTGTTAATTCGTTAGATAAACAGAATTTGATAGATAGATAGATAGATAGATTAGATTAGATTAGATTAGACTAGATTAGATAGATAGATAGATCCATAGAGAGATAGATTGATGAGTAGTGGTACAACGTCAAACCCCGTTGATCAAGCTCTAGGTTGTTCAATTGGTGGGCACCATTTACATAGCGAATGACATCACTATTCGGGCAGGGTTTATTGATCCGGTCAACATTATATACTTTTATAATTTGTATTTTGTATATGTATATAAAATATAGTCTGCTAATGTTTGAAGGGTTGCTTGTTGGCAGCACTTGAGCTGGGTACATTTTGAAACAATTATAGAACCCAAGATGATGGGAAAATACTCTGAAATAATATATATATATATGATCTATCTAATCTATCTATCTATCTATCTATCCATCCATCCATCCATCCATCCATCCATCCATCCATCTATCCCGTACTTTGCCAAAGCAAAACAAGGGAGTCTCACACAAGACCCCCTCCAGTTGATTTGGGGGGTTCCTTGATGTTCCCAGCAGCCGAACATGTTGATGCCTTTGATGCACTAACAATATTGCTATCCTAAGGTGTGCTGTGATGAAATCCCTTTAAAATATTTTTACAACTAAAACATGTTAAACTCCAGTTTAGCGTACCGTAAATCCAACTTTGTGCTGATATCGATGTTTTTTGGTTGATATCCCCAATTTTGCGGGCTTAAATTCAATTCCCAAAAATAATTGATATTGGTTGATAATCGTTGATTATCGCTTATTATTGCACTTTGTTGCTTAAATTCCCATAAATTCCCAAGGTTTTTGTTGGTTTGCTTCAAGCTCCCCCCAAAAATTGTCGCTTAAGTCGCTGAAGTCCCACCTTTTCGTTGCTCCGTTGATCGTCATGTTCCCAATCTAAAAGGCAAAAAATCGGGGTAAAAACGGCTATTTTTCAGGCGAAACTGTTGAAACTCAATAGTATATCCCCATGATATCCCTATATGTTGATTTCTACCAGCCATTTTGTTGGTGAAATTCGCAGGTGATCAGTCTGAAGGCAGTTCTGGTCCCAGATTGGAGCCTGCATAAAGGGGCTCAGGCTGGCTGGGAAGATGCGAAGGTTGGGGGAGGGAAATTATAGTTGACTGAACTGAAAGCTAAGATGGTCATGAAAAGTTTCTTAAACTAGATTGGAGGCTAAGATTAGCTAAGACAGCTAAGTTTGGCAAACAGTTTCAGGTTGGTGACTTTTTTGGTGGGGACAACAATTTGTTTCTGCGTTAGACCTCCAGCAGACGAAATGATGATGCGGTTACCATTTCGACCAACGGCTCGGCCCTGAGAATGGCCCATTTTCAGAGCAAAGTAGTCTTCCAATTCTCATTTTGGTATAGAGTCTATGATAGTTCAAGGATGTTCAAGTTTTTTTCTTTTAAGGCACATCTCGAAGTAAACTGATGCACAACTGGATGCAAACTGATTCAGAATGGATCCTGAGAAGAGTGGACAACCTGGGTGAATCTGGGATGCACGACTGGCTGGTTCCCTGAAAGGACTACTGGACATCACTGGACTGAAAATGGCCATTTAGTTCGTTGATCTTCCCATTAAAAAATGGTGATTGTCCACAGTTATGTTAGTTTACCAGAGGGGTATCACAAGACATGTTTTTTCTCAGGTTTTTGGGTCTCAAGATTCTATGATCCATCTCAAACCCCGAATCTGTTGCAGCAGGTGGTCGATCCACTTGTACAGCGCGCCGCTTGCGCCATAAAACATGTCTCTTTTGGATCATACCTCAGTGCATGACTCATGTAGAGCCGAATTGGGTATAGGCTAATCAGGTTTGAAGGTGGCTAAAGTGTGCGGGGTGTAGCATTTGCCGTTCCACCTGTCACTTAGGGGACCATGTCGTTATACTATCCCAAGGTTGGGAGGTCTCCCAAAACATACTAATTACATTTGGACCATAGAGGCCGTTGAGTCTGAGTGCACTGGCAGTTTGAACATGTTTGAAATGCTCCCGAAAATTGAATTTCCACAGTTTTCATATCTTGCGTCCGATGGAAAGTTGTAGATTGCTAGAAACCAAGATCTATTCCACGTTTCTGCAACGAGCGCAACAATTTCCATGTCCAATCGGGCAATTCTTTCCCATGGCTACTGTCATATGTCATGACACCTCAGATGATTTCCTATCTCTTTGAAGCTGAGGTAGAAAAAACACTCCAATTGTGGTGAACCGATCATATGTTCCCAGGACCAGTGAATTCATCTCATGTTGATATGGTTTCATTGTAAGTTGGAAAACCCTGAGCAAACATCAGACTTTTGGTTGACCAAGATCAATACGTCTCCTTCCCAGCCAGTGGCATTTTTCATGATCCACTTGGGACAAAGCTGGCTGATTTGGCCCCTGCCCAGCGGAGTAGGCTTGGGAAAACTAGATCTCAACACCGGGTGAAGCGAAAGGTAGCTCACAAAAAACCACATTGAATTATATAATAATATGGGTATGAGTAGTCAAAACCCCTGGTACCCTGGTGGACCCATAAAAATAGCTGGTAAATTGATGTTCATCCCCCAAACTACAGCCATATCCCCATATGGACTCACCCAAGCCTCTATTAAAGGTGACCCCCGAGCTGGTTGGATGCACAACATTCCCACCAGCTCCAATGGATACCCCAAATCAATCCAATACCCCAAACCATCCCAAGAAGGATGTTGTTCAGTGCTTTTTAATGCTTTTTACATGCCAAAAAAAAACAAAAAAAGTTTGTGTCCAAGATCCCACTTGGGACCTCTTCGCTCCATCCAGAGATCAACATTTCGGGCTCCCAGATGTGCAAACGCACAACCTGGATACATCGCTGCGCGAGAGGCCATTGGGCCGAGTTGTGCCGCACAAAGGGGTCCTTTTTCAATGGCGCAGTTGGGCGATTGCCCAGGATTTTTATGGGAATTTAACCGTCTTCAACCAACTTTTTTGCAGCAAATTCCATGGGTTTTCCGATGTTGTCCAATTTCTTGCACGCAAAAAGTGCTGAAACCCACACACTTTCAGGTTTGAGTTGATGAAGCTGAATGAACATCATTGCATAGCTAGCTGCGACTGGAACAGGCAATTTCAGCGGCTTTCAGCAGCTGGCGAAAGAAGGGCACCCTTTATCTCCTGGGAAGTCTGGAAGTCTCGCATGCCAGGGCAGGAAGGGATTTTGATGATTTCAATATGGATTTGTACCTGAAAAAACTCAGATCATCTTAGAAAGAAGCAGAAATACTTGAAATACTTGAGGCGTTACAGCCTGAAAATGGAGGTGGTCATCACCCAGAAATAATGAAAGGTTCCATTGAAGTGAGTGGCAAACCCTTATTAAGCTACATGGATCATCCATATGTGCATGGCAAGTGGGCCTGGCAAAGATATCATATTAATTTCAATTATGAGGACTTATGATGGATAAATCATATTAATATCGTTAAATGTGGTTTGAACACTAATAAACATGACTCGGGAGCCCATTCTGTAGGATAGTAGGCTCATTCTTGATGTTTTGTGAGCTTTGCCACATCTTTCAAGGAATGCTACGGCAGTTATGGCTGGCGCTTGGAGTATTTCCTGCTTCCCAGTTGGAAAGGTTGTAAAAGTTGCATGGTCCTTCTGGAAGCATGCAAATCTTTGAGTTTTAGGGAGATGAGAGGCCCTTCAAAAAGGTGAGAGACATACACAGAATGTCACAGAATGGTGAGGTTGAGGACTTTTCGGTTGAAGCTTCCATATGGAAGTTCCCATTGTCAGTGGGAAAACCAATGGTTTGGGGTACCCGACACCCATATTACTCGTACCATATTGTAGGAAACCTCCGTATTCTGAATGTTTTTGAGATGGCTCTTTTGTTCAGAGGGACTGAGCCCACTTCACCTTCTTAGAGAATCTCATCCCTTTTTGTCAGAACAGAACATCGTGTCCGCCGATCCGTGAAAAATGTCCAGAGGGCGCGTGCCGCGGTGCATGTGTTTGACTTTGTGTGAATCTCCGACATTTTAGTTGCCAGGAAGTTTTTCTTGAGTCCGTTCAATTCAACGGTGGTTGAGAGATTTTGGAAGTGCAAAGGCGAAGGCAGTTTGAATTGAAAGATGATCATTCCATTGCAAACATGTTCGTCTTAGACTACTTTATATTTTGACACTTTTTACCGCATGAATTTGATCGATTTTGCGTAGTTTGAATCATTTGAAGTGAAATATGGGCGTGATTGAAAAAACAACAACCGGGTATACACCTTCTAATTACGCCATTGGATTTTGGGTGTTTTCCCCTGGTCTGTTCAGTCCAAATGTCCAAGGCTGGTCCCATTTCTTCCAGCGACTTGCTAAAGAGTTGCCGGGAATCACAGGGAGATCAGGTGGATGTTCACCAGAATGCCACGGTTTGGAACCAACACTCATTACATCATTTGAAATCCAACGCGGAACCTATGATAATATGCGAACCTAAAACAAGCAAACATTCACATAATTTAATAAATGATAATAGTAGTCATGATACAACCTACAAATGTTCCGTTCCTCCGGACACCTCATCGATTTTTGTAGTTCTTTTGGCTTGGTTTTGCGCGTTGCGTAAAGAGAGCATCAAATGAAGACCATACTGACTACAAAAGCTCCCAATGATGTTTGGTACAGCAAAACTTGAGGTTTCTTGGGCAACTGGCAAAACAAGGGATTTAATCGAGACCGATGCAAAAGGCTCCCAGGACAACACTTCGGTCCAACTGCAGCAAATCAAATGAACAGGGTACCAAATGGACTGCCTGAGATGTGTCTGGAAAGTGGTTTTCCGCCTCGAAACCGCAGGGATTTGGGATTTTGGTTCCAGCTTGACATATTCAGAGGTGTGGTTGTGTGGCCGATTGCATTTTTTCTGTCATATTTTCTGACTGTCTCAAGCTGAACCAATGACTACAGAACACGGAGATGGAGAGAGAGGGAGAGGGAGAGAGAGAGTGAGAGAGAGAGAGAGAAAGTGAGAGAGAGGTAGAGAGCGCGAGCCTCTGGGTAATCCCATTGTAAGTGAATTTCATAGTTAAAATTTATAATTGGATTTCAGAAACACCCTCGTGAAGTATATGTCTGAATATGATTGAATATGTGTGTGTCTTTATGTGTGTGCCAAAAATCATAATAGATGGCGGTTGGTAGGGACCAGTAGGGACAATCATCCCAAAATCACCCAGCATTGCAGTCTGTTTTCGGGAACCGAGCCCTGTGTTTATCGTGTTTTCTCTACTTCTTCATGAACATTCCCATAGTTTTCCGAATTTTCCTTCAATATCCATATATAGGATATTCATACCCCATATATAGGATATTCATACCCCATATATAGGATATTTATAGGATATTTCTAAGATGGTTGGTTCAATCTATCCGTTCTTTACGGAGTGGAATGGATGGAGATTTGATTCCCACAGGTCCACTGGAAGCAGCGGTTCACAATAGGCGCGGGGCAAACCTGGCAAAACGTGAAAAACATAAAAAAAACAAATCGACCCATCATGTGTTTTTGCTGAAGTCAGGCGATTGTTTCTTGGCTCCTTGCTGAATTGAAAGATTTTAGGGCTTTTGGTGATGTTTTGCTGAGAACATCCCTTTCGGCAAGAAAAAAATCCGGCCAGTCATGCAGAAAGGGAGCCTTCAATAGCTGTGTTGAAGAAATTTTGAGATTTTTGACTCGGAGTTTGGAAGATGGATCCTCTCAGTAGGGCTTCCTATAGTGGGATGGTGTTTGAATGGGACAAGTTCCCAGAACTTCCATGCTTCGCCCGGCCATAGGCTTCTACCCCTGCTTCGCGCCCTGGGACATCCGCAGGTGGGGCTAAGGGATGATCATCTCCATGAAAACAGATTCACATAGATTTACAAGATCACCATTGATTGTTGGTGAAGTTTACCACGGGTTTTACCATAGTTTTACCGTTTTTTTTAACACAGTGCCTCATCGTATTTCCATATGTGTCTCATTCGCTTCCTGGTGTGGTGCATCCCGACATTGGCTTGAGCCAGGCTCACCCGCCGGGATTTTCGGTATATCCCGGAGTTCCATTGTTCATATATAGTTCATGGATGTTCACGGGGTAAGATCATGTAAGATCCCTATTTGTTGTTCTTCAATCGAAAAACATGAAAAAAATACAAAAAGATGGTTAATCCCACATAAATCACACATCATGCCCACTTTTTGAGCACCCATGGAACCCCCCCGACATCCGCCAGGGTCACGTCACAGTGCAGAACGCAGTGCACATCTTGAGCTTGGCGGCTGCTCGGCAGTTTATCCCAGCAACATTGGGATTGAACCAAGCGAAATTGAGATTGAACCACACAAAATGGGGGTTGAACCTGATTTAACCATGAATATTTGGGACTTAACCAATGATTTTCCTGGAAAAACGGAAGTATAAACAAGAAGAGGGACATGATATGATGGGAGCATAATGGATATATGGAATCCTTCAACATATGCCATGATATTTCCATCAGTCATATCTCATTAAAGTTTGGGAATTGAGCATGAACAGTTGGGACTTAACCAATGGATTTCCTGGAAAAATGAATGCATAAACCGACATGATTTAACAGGGACATGATAGGAACATGTATAATTCAGCGAAAATAAGCAACCATCTCTGGTTGAGCAACCATCTCTGGTTGGTGGTTTCAAACATTTGTTATTTTCCAGAATATATGGGACAATCATCCCAACTGACTATATATACATATATATATATATAATATTTTTGAGAGGGGTTGCAACCACCAACCAGATCTAATATATGGCCCATTCTGGCCAGAAGGTGGGTTTATGGTTGATATTTATATATATATATATATATACCGATATCAAACAAGTTAATGGGGCTTGGGGCCCAAGGGGCCACCAAGAAACATGACTGGGGACTGGCGGCACCACCTTGCATTATCACAAAATCATATCCCAAAATTAATGTATTTTACATATTTTACGGGATCAATCTCTAATATATGCAATAAATGGCATTATTTTAAAGCAGAATACGTGGTTTTGTCTTACCCCAACTGCATTTCAGAGTATGGATTATTTGCTCTCAACATACAAATGTCCGGTAGGGACCCCCTACCAAAATGCAATGTTCAACCAGAAATGAAGCAAACCCCTAAGGTGGTTTTCAACTACTGCGATTTGGTAACCGCCACCCCAAAACGGAGGACATAAGCGAAGGGTAATGTGGATACCAGGGAATGCTACAAACAAGATTGGACATGTGCTATTTGGACATGGAAAGCGAGGGAACTGTTTGGGAATTCCACCAAGTCAAGTAGCCAAAATGGGACATTTCACCAGCCATTCGGCAAACATCCCCATCCAGCCTCGGGGATCATTGGTTGAATGGAACAAAAATCAGGCTTCTCCGCCAAATAGTTTTTTTTTAATATGATTAGTAGCAACTTTGGTTTCCTGATATTTCTATGAAACCAATCCATGGCAAAATGGGAGTCTCCTTTGAGTTGAACACATGCAATCAAATATTATTCAACTGAGTCAACCAATAGTCAACCACATCGGGCTTGGCTTTGCGTAGGTTGAGTAGCTGAGTTGTGCGTAAAGCCTCAGGGACCCGCTAGTCCTTCAGACACTGCTACCTGCCTCTGGGCCAGCCGTCACCAATGCTATTGATTGGGGTGCCATTTTCAAGTTATACCTAGAAACTCCTTGCGGCAGAAATTTGTGCCTCGAAGGGGCAGAATCGCCTCCCTCTCAGAGTCGTTATTTCTGAATCGGAGGCATTATTTCCCTTTTGGAATCGTTCTTTCCCTTTTGGAATCGGATGCACATATATGCTAGCCTTACATAGCCTTACCCTTTTTATGTATCGGGTTTGGAAAGTTACTCGCCACCTTGACATACCTTGACCATATATAGCTGGCTGTTGCTCCAGTTTGTCGAGTTTTTGTTTGGTTGCTGAGCCAGGAAACCGGAACGGAAGCGGTTGGCTTGCAAGCCCGGGCTTATGGTTTTTAGTTCTTGTGCAATCATGCAATCATCATGCAATCATCTAGAAGTGTTGGTGCATGCCTTATAGTACATTAGAAGTTATGTAGGTTATGATGGTGGTTCTATATGTTTTTACATAACTTATAGTACATCATATAGTACATCATAACCTACTTATGTCCATAACCATCATTGGTTCAAGTTTCAAATGTGTTTTATATGTTTTTATGTCCAACCAGATTTGGGATGATCCACAGACCGGCCCAATGGCCCAACAAAAAGCACAGGATTGGCTGGGCTGTGCTGATGCAACTCTCCAGGCGGCTGTTTTGGTGACTCATGTGCTACACCCAATGAAGATCAATGAAGTAATAAAGTTCCGATTTTGGATGATGTATACACGTTTATTCGTTCCAACCCATTTCCAGTAGAATTAGAGGTCCATCATTGGCTTTAACATGGTTTAAGTTTAACATAGTTTAACATATTGTGTTCAACCTATTTTTGGTGTTTTCTATGTTGGGTGTCTTCTACCTCCGTGATTCCATTTTGTCTCCGGATGGCCTCCCCTCTTGGCGGGACATGTCCGTTGCTAATGGGATATAATGGGATGAAGCATGTCACATTGGGTTGATGGCATTGATGATTTTTTCTGGGTAAAAACCACTGCCATAAACCATTCCCCAAATCACCATAAGATCCATAAGGTGCTCTAAACCATTCCCAAATGGGTGGTTTATGGCATTATTTTACCCACATTATTGACCTTTTTTTGAGCACATGCTTCTTGAGTTCAAGGCAGAAGAGATTCTGATTCCCGGCGGTCCAGTCGCCGGCTTTCTCAGATGACACCCCATGTTCGGCTGGAAAAGCGATTGTTTTTGTTGGTTCCATCGTCGAGGAGTTTCCACCCAACAAAAATAGAGCTTTCCTACCATGAGGGTACCCCTAAATCATCCATTTTAATATATTTTAATAATGGATTTTCCAGTGTAAACCATCCATTTTGGGGTAACCCCATAAAAATGGAAACTAATGGATTTCTCAACAAAAAATGCGACCGGCCCACGTGTGGAAAGACTTCCCAGCTGCATAGGCGCTGGCTGGTGCAGTGTCGACCTCTCTGGTATGGACGCCTGGCGGGTTCTTGTGAAGCTGGTTTTCATATAGTTTCCCAACAACCAAAAAGGGAATTTCAGTGGAATTTAGTCAACACAAATATGTGATGATACATGGATTTGACCAACAAACTTAGGGATTTGTAGTGTTCCCTCATTGTTAGTGGGTGAAACAGTGAAACATGAGCTTCTTTGTGTGGTGAAATGGAAGATATAGGTGATAAGAGAGTTTACTCTTCCAAATCAGGTTTCAAGAAATAGAAGGATCAATCTTTGTTTCCAGAATCATAACGATGTTGACCATTTTGCAAGAGCCCAGGCAAAGTGCCAAGAGTAAGGCATGAAGTTCATGTGTTGTAAGCCCTTCCCAAAATCATGTTTGCTCGCGTAGGTGCCAGACATGTTGAGGGCAGCAGGAAGCGAGGCGGAGGGGCTCAGGGTTGCAGTCGAACACACGTCTACGAGGTGTGCCCCCCGTAGTTAGCTAAGTTGGTTTACAACATTTTAACAACTAGGTTAACTATCGTTTGTGGATGTTTGTGGTAGATATTTATAGTTCATGAGGTTTGTATACAAGCTTGTAACTGGGCCCCGCTTGTAAAATCTTTATACCTCCAATATCCTCCAATCAGATTTCTTAATCTAGCCAGCTACCCTTCGGTATTTTAAGGTGGCAATGGAAAGCTCAACATTTATAGATGATATTCCCAAGTACGAACCTCCATCTACAAGGGAAGTCATTAGCTCATGAGCTTAGCTTCTACCTGACCCACAGGATCAGATCAGGATCTAGCTTCAGAATGGTAGCTGGGGCAGATCATCCGTGGCGAGTTCAACAGTAAACTATGCGAATTTCATGGGATTTCACCATCTAAAATGGGGAATCATATGGGGATATAGCAACAAATAATGATCGCCTATTTGGGATGGTGATGCCGGCTGGGACCAGCCTTTTCCGGGGGTCCATTGGTGCCACATTGGAAAAGATGATGATCCCAGTACAAATGGCCTTTTCGTGGCTGCTGGAAGTGAATGATATTCAGAAAGTGTTGTCCCGATAGTAGAACATATAGTCACTTGCCAAGAAAAACATCAGTTCAGAACTATTTCAAGTTCATTTTTTTGGGGGGAGGACACAAGTGTTGCAAAGAGTTACAAGAAACCACCTGTCAAGTCCTGGTGCCCTGTCCAGGCACCAAGTGTGGAATTGGTAGTGGCCACCCGGGAGTTGCGGTTGCATTGGGGCCACAGAACATTTGGATTTGACCAATGAAACAAGGAAATTATTGGAGTCTAAACCGACAATAGTCAGGATATAGTGGGGAGGGATACAGTACCCTAAATCAAGGCAATTCGAAGACATTCCATCAATTTGTGGTACCCTATTTTCAGACAAATGCATGTAATATCATGTAATGAACGCCCAAAATTCCTCGTCGTTGATGGTTAAACCCAGACACATTGTGGTTTTTGACCTCCCACAAATGGGACTTAAGCTAATTACGAATCATGGCTCATTGTGCATTTGGATGTTCAAATCCCAATATGGGAACCTTTGTAAACCAATTAATCAGTGGAAGAGGACAGAGAGTTGTGGGCACTGCTCATTGGTACCTGAAAAAGCAACGCAGCAACCCGAGGATGGGAGGCGCCGGCACCCACATGTGTGAATCTGTGGGGCCGGAGCATTTTCCCATAGGTAAATATATCTGCAATAACAAGATCATAATTTGCGAATCAGCCCAAACATGGTGACACTTTCCAGTGCAATAACTAGCCACCATGTTTTTGGAAAACGAAGCCAAGAAAAACCGAGGTACTTCAGCGAAACCTCTTAATCCACGATACTGAGGCCATTGAGGCCCGTTGATTTCCTCAGCGAGAACATTTGGAATTGAACCAGCAGAATACGTTTCATTTGAGCCATTTCAAAGAGTACACACAGATGTCACAACAGTGACTTACTAGTCAAAGTGGTGATAATCAGATGTTTTTAGTGAAACAATGGCCCAGGTACTACGAAATCCCATGAATGGTTACTGTCAGACTGTAACTCTTGGGAAAACATATGGGGCTTTCCATCAATGGCACCCCCAAATGGATGGTTCGTAGTGGACAATCCTATTATAAAATGGATGATTTAGGGGTACCCCCATTTAGGAAACCTCCATATGAAAACCATGACCACCTGCGGCCAGGCTCTGGTCAAGGACGAGCAGAGCTGGACGGAACTTTGTGGGTTCCAGTGCTCAGAGCTATGGAGCACTGGGATCATTCGCTGATATATACTTCAATGTATATTAAACATTCACATATATATATATACATATACATAGTTATACAGTTATACAGGTATACGCATCCACAGAATACATTTACATCTATGTATAATATACACATATGATCACATATTTATCCGTATGCATACACATACATAGAAATATTCATAGTCATATTTCACCTACATGCAATTACATGCATTTGCATTGCATGCATATGTATATACCTACCTACATACATACCTACGTACATACATATCTAATCATATACATACAGTTATATATATATATATACAATATACATACGTAGACACATACGTACATGCGTGAAGTTGGACCACCATATGATGCGATCAAATTTGCCCAGATTGATTATTGGTTATCCAGGGAATCTTGGAAGAGCGCCGTGTCCGACGTTCAAAGTAGGATGGACATCTTTTTCGAGAGTGACCATTTCGTTTTGGAAGCAGTAATTAAGATATTAGCGCAACACCCCAAAAAAGAAGTAGTTGAGAAGACCCATAGATATGACAAACCGACACCCTCTCAATGGACTCAATATAACGAAGACATCAAGTCTTGTCTTGTTGATGAGGTAAGATTTGACTTAACAATTCTGCTTGCTGCGTTACAGCAGTCTGAAGAGAAGAATCTTGACCGCACACCGCCAGAAAAGAGAAAGCCTTACTTAACCCGGCAAACACATTGCAGAGCTGGCCAAGAGGGACAAGCAGGAATCTTTAGTGGAACAATTTAATGAAAATCCTGTCGACCACAGTAAAAAAGGTTTATGGAAGGCAGTTAGGGGTTTGAAGAAAAAGTTTACCCCCCAATATGTTCGGATGAAAAACATGGATAACCAGCATGTCCCTCGACCAGAAGGGCAACCCCAACTGCAACTAATCGAAATTTAGTCTTAAACCTTAAGCATTTACGAGGCCCGCTGTCCTGCGATGCTTGCTGGGGCCTAAGTTTAGCTCCATGGATTTGGCTGAAATTTGGGGGCTCATCAACCCTCATCAAGAATTGGGCCATAGATTCCATAAATCGGACAATGTTGGGGAATCATCCTGGATCTTAGCTCGTATGGATATCATTGAATATCACTATGATCCTCAAAATTCAAATGCCTTTACGATGAAATGATGATGACGACTACGACTACGACCAAGTCTTTGCCATGTGAAATTTGGGTTGTTCATGGTTGTTCAATTTTAATTCCAATTTTGTCGGCAAACATTGAGGTTAAACATCAGAAAAACCAACAATATGCATCAGACTATTGGGGATTCGAATCCATAGGGCCAGTACTTGACGAAGGCCGATCCCCTTTCTCTGGAAGAAATACGATTTTGTTTTTTTTGTTTGCTTTGCTGTTTCAAGGAGAGCCAATCAAGCCAACCATCCTTGGAACAATCAGTCACTAGGCTGTTCATTTCGGGGGGTATCCCTTTTTTTTCGTGACCATTTTTGGGGTGCTAAAAATCATGTTTTTAATTCTTCAGCCAGTGTGTGTTGTTTTGTTCTCCCACTCCACGGTTGACATCACAATTCGCGGGGGTAAAGAAACTGATGAGGTCACATCCCATCAAGGATTTTCACTGAAATGGTTTGTCAATGTTTGTCAAAACGGATCAAAACTGGATTAAACATGGTTGGTTTCCGAAAATCCGAAAATCGATCCTAAGATCGAAATAACATAATTAAGACCATTCTTGAAATTTCAGATCCCGAGAAATTTCGGCGATTGTTGCGGACTACATTTTTGGTCTTCCCAAATCAGTCTTCAGGCGGCGTTTGGGCCAGACAGATCCTGAAGGTTTGAGGCGGTTTCTGGGGCAGCTGCTGGATAAAATGATGATTTGAAATTGACTGATATGATTTGAACAAACCGATGTGAAACCCCTATATTTGGGGTAACAGCCATGGTTTCAGTGTTTTGTTCATTTGTTTTGTTTCCCTTTAGCCCGACCATTACCCAACGGGTATCATCTTCAAGCATTTTCAACTACCACCCAAAGGTGATGTTTGGACATGTTTTACAAAGGACATCTTTGGAACTGCTGCGTGAGGCTTGCTTTGGTTCTTTGGTTCGTCAATGGGTTGTATAGAGTATAGAGCAACCATCTATATAAAGCGTGGCAAACCCAATCATACATCCTCAATGATGAGTGGTTCATGATGATTGGCTCATCCGCATGAATTAAGCCCCACATGCACGCCATTTTCCATCTGTGAAACTATAACTATATGTTTGAACTATATTGGTATTTATGAATCGAACACCTCAAAGGTATGAGAAAGCACTCAGCTGTTTGATTCGAGTCATTTGTTTCTCGGTTTCCGTGGGGTGAAACTGCACGACATTTTTTTCTTCAAGGTGTTGCTCTACCTGGAAGAGCATCAGTTGTTTTTGTTGGGTAATCCATCCCCTTCGTAAGATCTAAGGCCGGTCACAAACATCCAACCAACCCCGCTGACTGCTCTTCGTCCTTGTGTTTATCAAAGCGTTTGAAAACCAGCGCTTCAAGCGCTTCATCGTATGAAAATGAATGAAGGCCTTTCAAGGCTGATTCAAGGCCCAGTCCACCACTTGCCAATTTTGTCCACCAGAAAGCCAATTCCTGTGCTTTGGTTTGGGCCCCCCTTCAAACCCTTGAGACTAGTGCATAGTAGCCGGCTATGACGGCTGATCCATGGAGTTAGAGATTCAAACCCTCCAATTTGGGGTTGGTCCAGATATAGTGGACTTCATTTAGCATACTTAACTGTCCTTTCCTAGTGCGAGAATATGATTTATCAGCCTTTTTGGTCGAGGTGACCATTGAGGAACAGTACTATGCACCACTTTTTTCTGCTCAACTCCGGCAGGCTGAGCCGTGCTGGTTCTGCAGCCATTGCCTTGGGTCTTCCCTTGAAGGAGGTGGGATGTGTCTATATCAGTTAATTAAAGGGAGCCACAGAATATGTCAACAAATGGGTGTGATTTGATGGGATTTGAAGCTACATGCTACAAAATAGCTGTCCAAATAACAAAGATGCTGTACATGTTGGAATTGATGGTTCAATGAGCAAATATGAGGCGATCACAAGATGGGGATGTATTATACTATATTATACTTTAAGCTTAAACACGGGGGTGAAAAGTGTAGGGTTGCAAACAAGCAAATGGCGAGAAAAGGGTTTGAAACTCCACGTATGTCATGTTACTTGATTGTAATTGTGCCTTAGATATAAATGTACTGTATGTGTATATGTAGATGAAGATACTGTAAATATCTGTAAATACATCTAATAGATTTGTAAATGTAGTTTGCATATGTGATATCGTATGATATCGCAGTTGCCAAGAGTTGTACCGATTTTGGCGATCATACCAGGACTTTTACTGAGTCTTGCTATGAATTCCGAAGTGTGGAGGTCGCAGCATAGCCGAGCCCTCATGCAGTTCCAGATGTTGATGGATTCATACCTTGCAGTGAACAAACCCGGGAGTACATAGGTGGGAAATCCCAATTGTTTACTATAACTGGGAGAAACAAATATAATCATAGATGGATCTCCTATTTTTTTAACCGGTAATTATAAAAAATGATTTGTGAGCCCCCTTTTACGTAACTCGTAGCTGGGGGAACCATTGCAGGTACGTTTTAATGGGCAACTTTCTTGGGTACCAGGCACAAGGACTCCAAATGCCTAACCATGCGGACTTTGAATGTATGCTGGACCTTGGAAATTTATATATATATATACATATATCCGCATATCTTGTCATGTATCCAGTTAACATATTTTTATACTCTTTAAAAACACATTCACACACACACGTATATATATATATATAATCCCTTCCCCCTAATACTAAACGTCCCCCCCCTATTAATAAACACCTCAGGTAGTTGTTAGTATTAGGGTGGTATTTATTATTAGGGAACCCTATTAATAAAGTTAAACCCTTAATAACAAAATAACTATGTTTTCCGATTTCAAAATCAATTCAATTTCTTTATATAACGTGATTAAAATATTGCCAAAAATTGGATTTCGAAGCGGACCCTATTAATAAAATTAGAACCTTGATAGTAAAAATTAGTATGTTCGATTTCAAAATGAATTAAATTTCCATATATACCGCGCTTAAAATATTGCCAAAAATTAGATTTCGAAGCGGACCCTATTAATCAAATTAAAACTTTAATAATAAAAACTAGTTTGTTCGATTTAAAAATAAATTATATACATTTCCTTATATAACGCGATTAACATATTGCCAAAAAATTGATTTCGAAGCGGACCCTATTAATAAATTAAAACCATTATTAAAAAAACTAGAAAAAATCGGACGGACCCTAATAATAAATACTCCGGGGTCAACTAGTTTTATCATTAGCGGGCAAAACCCACAAATGGTAGATTTATTTATTTTTGAATTGTTTTCTAAAGGGGATCAATTAAAAATCAAATTGGCCAATCTGAAATTTTCCAAAATTAGAGATGGACCCTAGTTTTTAGTATTTGAGGGGGGTTAGTAATAGGGGATGCATACGTATATACGCAAATTTATACATGATTCTCCTTTTGTAAAGGTATATGCACGTTACTTTGTGCATGTTATATGTAGAGTAGCGCATGTTTGTTTGAATGGTAGTATTTGTTTGTATGCATGTGCATTATTGGCTGGAACATTTTTCTGGCATAAAAGTATGTATTTATCACACACCCACACACAAGCAGACTGACGCCTCAATTCGTACGTCTATAGATACACATGTATGCCTATATGAAGACATGTGAGCACACATGTGGCAAAATGTGTGGCTCAAGATACATCCTTGGAAGTCCCAGATACCTGAACCAGAACTGCCTTGCAGGTTCACACTGCTGGACACTCAAAGTACCAAGGGTGTGCTGCCAAAATCCAAGCAGACAGGGCAGCCAAAATCACCAAAAGGGAGCTAAATGATTGGGGTTTAGATTGAGGCAGTCAAAGATTCGTTCCAGTCTAGGATGTCGATATAGTATAGTATAGGATAATGTTTATGAATGTTGCCACAATTTAATTTGATTCATCACTGAACTCATGCGGTCCGGATGTCCATATAAGGGCCAACTGGTCAGTTCGGAAATCTCTCTGGCAGATTTACATTGCGAATCCTTAAAGCAATAAGGACGGGTTCACAAGGTTCACAAGAATAGTCTCAAAGTCAATATTGTCCAATTCAAAGTTCATCAACGAGGCCAGGGGTTTATGATCAGGGCTGATGTTGATGACGTTACATACGTGCGCCTTCATGCACTCCTTGCAGGTTTCTTTTCAATATTGGACGGCAATATTGGACGGCAAAAATGTGTGATGCTGCCACATGGTTGTAAACTTTAAACCTATTGAAAACGAGCTGGGAATGTGGGTCATACATGGTCATACTATGTCATACTGTAATTTCTGAACGTATCCCATTGGTGAGTTCGTGCTTGTTGCGATAAATTGACGAAATCAGCTGAAAGGTGACCTTGTCATCGTCCGAGGCCATGCCATCGCGACTGCGCTTTGGCCCTATGGCCCAGCCATGGGGGCAGCAAAACACAGGGCACACAGCATCTTGGAATCCGGAATCATCCAGATTTCACATATTTTCAAATCTGTTTCACCTTGTTTTACTTGTAACTGTCGATTTTCCGGATGATGTTGGATGGTTCGCTTGCTTATCCCTACCAGCTATCAATGCTGTCACTGCAGGTCCCGGTGCCAAGAACCTCTTCCTGGACCTGCACAAACGAGGCGTGTTTCTTTCTTCGACCTCACTGGCCAAGGATCATCAGAATTTCACGGTTTTTAAATGGTGTTTCTTTAATGATGGTTATATACATCCCATTTGCCCCGGGTAATTTCATGATATAGCATGATATATATATATATATATAGATAGATAGATAGCCATGGACAATCAGCATGTCTTCTTCCGTAAATGTAAATCATCGAGCTAAATGGCCATTGTCCAAATAGTGTTGCAACAAATTTCCGGAGGGAACATCTCATCATACACCATCATAATCGATATTTTCCCATTATAGACAATTATAAACCATTATAAACCATGCCATAGTCTTTCCCTATAAACCATTATAAACCATAGTTTTTTCCAAAGGGAAAATCCACAAATCCCAACTTTTTTTCCGATCCCATTCAGCCAGGTATTGGTCCAGAAGGCGCTGCCAGGCTAGGTCGGCTATGATGGTGCTTGGAACATCATCATACTGTGCGTGTTTCTTTCTGAAAAAAGAGTGTGTTGTATGTTTGCCACTCTTCTGGATTGTTTTAAGACAAAAAAATGAGATAGGAAAACCTTGGATAAACCTGATGTAACAGAGGCTTAAAGCCAGGAGTCTTCCAGTGTCCGGTGAAATTAACGGATGAATTGGCCATCGATGAGGATGGCTAGGGGCCTAGGGCCTAGGGAGCCCAACCTGGAAACGACTCATTGGTTGCTGGGTCCAGTATTGGCGATAGCGAGGCAAGCCTTGTCAAAGCGGGCTCTTTGCGGGTTTTCGGAAGAATGTTGAAGAGGCAACTGCTTTTGAGTGCTTGATCGCAGAATAGCTTCAAAGGATGTTATGCAACATACGTGGGTACTGGTCATCTTTGACGACCCATGCAGCGGCAAAAGTGGGCATTGGTATTAGTTCATGCCTAGTTAAACCATCACACATTTCCCAATTTTATTCCATTCCACTGCCCTCACCACAGATGATGGCTGAATTTGAGAAAATCATCCCAAATTCAGCCCGTACACATGGCCTGCATTTCGTCACAATACATACATACATACATACATACGTACGTACGTACATACATACGTACGTACATACATACATACGTACATACATACGTACGTACGTACATACATACATACGTACGTACATACATACATACATACATACATTGTATATATATAATGCACACGCATATACATATATAATATATATATAATCATATATATTAGATGTTTCCCAGGTGGCAGCAGTGCTCCTTGATATTATTCAACACTGCAAAGTTGTACCAACTTAC
>Ga0126342_10000816_pt1 | contig 38602 bp, 39 predicted proteins | sample Cyp1metagenome_FD_92528 | JGI IMG/M metagenome (GOLD analysis project Ga0126342, IMG submission 92528) | Coral microbial communities from Lord Howe Island, Old Settlement Bay, Australia - Cyphastrea 1 metagenome | ecosystem: Host-associated > Invertebrates > Cnidaria > Coral ...
CTCCGCACCCGCCGCTTTAGCGAGCCTACTTTTCGACCCTCCGGAGCCCCAAATCATTGGGAAAACACAGTGTTTCGCGACTTTCCTACCTTTTCGCGCATCTGCATCTTCTTTCTTCTTACTGTTTCTCTTCTACTCTTCTTTCTTCTGATCTTTCTCTTCTCTCTGCCTCTTCCCTGCTCTGCTTTTCATCTGTCCATATTGTCGGAAGTTTAATTTCTAAACTTCCTTCGATAAATATCAATTTGGTTGGGCTTACCGAGTAAAAGCTACGGCGGTTTTTTCTAGCCTCTGACTCAGGGGCCCTGGTCTGAGCCCGTGTTAGCGGAGTGAGAACACGTCTATACAATGTGTGTTATGTTTCGCACCGTGGTAAAATGAAGTGAGATTCACACTGATCCTGTTTTACAGGTTCTGCAGAACCTGGAGCATCGAATCTGCCTTCATGCGCTTGGTCAGGACATCAGACAGCATGGTGGATGTATGAATCCACTGCAAGCGGTCTCCTCCTTTTGGGAATTTCTCGTAGGTTTCGACATCCTGATCATCACGGAGCGATTGGCGAATAGCCTTCGGCTCGATTTCCAAACGCATATCTTGACAACGTGACATGATCTGCGCATTGAGATGGCTGACAGGATGGCTTAGCTGCGGGATGAGGCTCCGCATCTCTACGAGAAGCGCTCGGATCCTATCACCGGATTCCATTGACTGCTGCAAGGAATACGCTTCACATTGCAAAGTCGAACGGCACACTCACTTGATTGTAGTTGATGAGAATGACACGGGGTATACATCAAACTCACAACAATCAGGAGATTTCAACTGATGGACGGGGACTAAGAAGCGACACCTCCCTTGCTGGGATTTCATTCCAGGCTCATTTGCAAACGAAGCATCGGACACGGACAAAACACCTACTTGACTCCACTTCATGAGACGACATGGAAAATTGAGGTATATGTCGTCCAATCCGGCATGTGCAATCTGCACTGCCTTGTTTGCGTCACGCAGGACCTGGACTGTTGCACCTTTCACTTCAGACTGAAGACGTGGCACTAGGAACAACAACTGGGGGCGGCCTTGGCGAGCGACCCAAGACAAAGATCCTACAACTGACCTGAGCTGTGTCTCTTCATTGCGCGTCAACACGTCGTCGTTCCTTCTTCCATTTGGGATGTTGATAGGCCTGATGCGACGTGTGTTGTCACTGACGTTGATACGGATGGCAGATTCGGTTTGTTCAAAGGCATTTCCGCCGTGCCTGAATTCCTTGGATTCTCGGGTACCCATATCAAACTTTCCAAGCAAACCTTCTACTACGCTTTCACCTTCTGGCGGATAGGCAAACAGGAGATCATCAACATGTGTGGTCAAAACGGCCACCGCCTCTGTCTCCATCTCGTTCTTCTGGCTTCGCAAGAAGTAGAACGCTGGAAAGATTTCTGACGCTACGAAGCCTACGTCCTTTGCCTCTCCGTCAAGGCATTTCCAAAAACCACGGCCACTGTCACATAGACCATACACCGGAACGCGGACCAACAGCATGACTGAAGGGTCCATGTCAGGCAAACCTGATCTGGGTTGTTTCATGATCACAACCCTGTCCAAGGATGTAGCTTGAAAATAGGCCGATGCGATATCGGCTGAGTTCAGCTGAAGTCCATGGCTGGCTGCCCAAGCTGCCACTATGTGATGGGTTTCCATATCGGATGTTGGGGCATCTGTTCCGAGTGACCCTTGGTCTTCAAAATTTCCGCAACTGACAAGTCTTGACTTGATCTTGGGTATGTAGTCTGGCTCATGTGCCTTGTGAGCCATTTTGTCTACATCAACCCATTTGGACGGGATCACTGCGTGTCTCTGCTTGACCAAGTGTTCGGCTTGCTCCTTCTCCAAAGGAACTGCTGCAGAGTACTTGATGTACTTGCTCCACTCAGCGCGTCTAGCTTCATCAATCAAGAGCTTCATTTCAGCGGTCTCATACTCATAGTTCAAAGTCTTATCTGCTCTTTTCTCTTCCATTGAAGGTGCTTTTGGTTTGTCGGAAGTTTCTTCAAATCTTTGGGACATGAAAGACACAAAGCGCTTTCTTGATCCCATAGGCTGAACGTTCCAAAGTTTGTTTACTTTGCCGTTCTGCATTTCAACGATTCCTGTGTTCGCAGTAACATCTGCTTGAGATTGGTCTGCTTCTGCCCTCTGCCTCGCGAAGTGCTGGCGCAGCGAGACGAGCAGATCGTCCAACGAGTCTCTGAGGCTCGGCCACGGGGCCGGAGAACTCCAAGGGCGAGATTCCTGCAATTCTTGCTGGGTTTCATTTGCGGTAGATTCTCCTTCGGCAGTAGTTTCAGTTCTTGCTCCAGTTCTTGCTCTGACACTTTTAGAAAAACCTGATGGCATGCTCCTCCTAGTTGCAAGGGGTCTCAATACACCAAAAGATTCTTCCGTCTCTAGATCATCTCCCTCACCATCATCCTCACTCACGGGGATAGGTATTTCTTGAGGGGTATCATCTGGTACTACTGGTTCTGTTGGTATGTCATCACTTGCTCTTGCGGGTTCTCACGGTGCTAGAGATGGTGAATACCCTTCATCTTCAAATCCTACTTCGGGATCCCTTGGCTCGGGTCCTCTGGCATCGACAAACCTTTGACTGTCTTCGACAATTTCACTTGGGACAATGGGCTGTCCACTCAAGACTGACTTGGCTAGTGCTTCTGCATCATTTGCTGGACGCAGTGCATGCACTGAAGCAAGGACAGGTACATTTTTGCAAAGTACCCAAACATCGCGATTACCTTCAAATCCGATGATTCTGGATGCTACACTCCATTTGGCCTTGCCTTCGGCATTGTTGTCGCGGCGGTAGCAAACCACATCTCCGACGGAATAACTCATGGTGATTGGCGACGCGTTTTTCAACGTAGCTCGCTGTACCCTCTTACTGGTGTCGAGGTGTACAAAGGCTTTCCTTGCCTCAACTCGTGCCATTTGCTGCAATGCAAAAATGCTATCAGGATCAACCTGCTCTTGCAGGACTCCTAAGTCACTCCAATGCTTCTCATCCAAAAATGATGGCTGGGTCTTGTGTTTTCTACCAAGTACCCATTTTTACCCTGAAAAACCTCCATGTCGAATGCTATTGTTCTTTACAAGAACCACTTCCGCAAGAACCTGATCAACCGGATCAGCGCCTGATGGCTGAACCTCTGCAGCTACCTTCCTGTACATGGCCTTGGCAATGCCTCCATGCCTCTCTACACGTCCTATGGCTTCGGGGGTTTCCAAAGGTGCATGTCTGACCTGGACGCCGTTGGCTCCACAAAACTGTGCCAACACACCTCGGTTATGCAAACCTCTGTCATAATGCAAAGTCTCTGGAAAACTTGCCCAACTGAACCAACGTTGGGATAGCGCCTTCAAAACTTGAGAGCCTGTGGCATTGACTCCCATTCGAATGACATGTAGAATTTGGAAGGTAGTTCCAAGATCAACCATATTCAACACAGCGTATTTTCTACCAGCCAACAAATCAAGTCCAAGATTCGACCCAAACCGATGCTCATATGGGAGTGAGGTTTTGTGGGTTTTGGAACGCGGCGCCGTATCCTCACAAGCCGTACATCTGTGCAGCTTGACTGCCTCCACATACTGCTTGTCCACCTGACCTCAACCTCATCAGCCTGTCCTTCACAACATGTTCATGGGAGAATTGTTCGGGAGATCAATTGAAAGCAGAGGTTGTCGGGACATGTTGATGCATCTGTTTGTTTGCCCAGATGATTTGGCCTGTATTCTGATGCTCTCGTCTCGACTTCACATATTTCACGCGCGCTGGGTGCCTCAGTGGCTGGTGTCTCTGCCGCCGTCTCTGTCTTGGCTTGGCAAATCTGGCAATGAGCAGGGAGGGGGTCAGCGCCATCGCGCATCAAAGGTCAATGTGTTGACTTGAAACATCTGCCTCAGATGTAGGTAGGTACTACTTGTAGGAGGTACGAATTAGGTGCTAAGATTTTGGCCCCGCATTTTTTTTGGACAAGTTTACCGGCCTCTCCCCAGTGGCTGATCAGACCACGGCAAGTCCGGTTTCTTTGCGCAAGGATATCATGGCGAGTGACCTTTTCGTAGGGGAACGAGAACTGGAAGGTCATAACCGGAAACTCCCCAAAGACGCACGCGCGCACCCACACACACACGCTCACACGCGCAGCTAGATATACACACCTACACCTTTCTGTATGCAGTATATCATACTACTGGTTTCTACTGACTGGTAATCTACAGTCACCAATGGTCGCCAACCAGAATTTAGTCAAACATCGCTTCACAGCCACACTGCCTGTTGCGATATGGATTCTTTGCATCGGGCGCAAAAGGGGCCATGAAGGCAATCCTGCACCTGTAGGAAGAGGCAAAAGGCTTTGGTAAGCTGCAACCATGGTAGCCTTTGGCAATCTAATGGCCTGTGTGCTTCATTGGATTATCCGTGATACCGTTGATGGACAAAATTCCGCAAAAAGTTCACCTATCAACTGGTGCACATTTTGTCCGTGGTCACTGCATTAGATAAACATTGTGGTTGGTTATGGTTTGCAATTTCAGAGTTAGTTAAGCCCATCTAGACAAACCTAAGTAGCCTCAAGCGGGGTGGAAAATACGAATAAAGCAGTGCAATCCGCCAACAAGAAAAACTTAGAATAATTGTTGCAGGCGCTGGACTCACTTGCATAAAATGGTGCACGTCAAATGAGTATGGAATGCCCAAGTTGAAACAATCAGTAACGATGCGGGGCACAGTGGCATCGCAAGAGCTTCTGACATACAGAAATGATCTTGACATATCCCTCAGCGTCCGACGCAAATGGAGCGATGGAACAGCTCCGCTTGGCAAGAGCTTCCTGTGACGAGCTTCCTGCACCTTGGGGAACCATCAGTGATGGACGGGTTGGTGATTGAAACTCTGTAAAAAATATCAGTCACCCTTCATGAGTCTATCATCAACACATCCATTTTACCGGTTGGAAATACTTCCAAATCACCAACCAGTGGGTTTCCAGCACTGTTTTGGTATCCGAGGACGCTGCTGCACGCATATGACCCCAGTCGTCTGGACCGCCTGGAGTCACCAGAATCCAAAGATTGGAAGGTCTACGTTTTTTGTTCTTGGATCGTTCATTGACACTTTGAACATGGATTATTGATTGTATTGATTGTATTGATTGTACTGATTGTTTGTTGATGGTTTACTTATGGTTTAGTGTGGGTTAATTAATGGTTCATTGACGTTTTTTGATGGTTGATTGACAGTTTCTTGACTGTTTCTTCACATTTTGTTGACCATTGATCGTTGATGGATGATTTACTTGACGTACACATCCAGCTACATCAACGAATTTGTGAACAGGAGAAGCTGCGGTTCGACAGCCCCCCAAAAGCATCCCTCCCCCGTAGGCAGTAACTACTGTAGCTTGGTAGTGGTAGTGGTAGTGGTAGTGGTAGTAGTGGTAGTAGTAGCCGTAGCAGTAGCAGTAGCAGTAGCAGTAGCAGTAGCAGCAGCAGCAGCAGCAGGAGCAGGAGCAGTAGCAGTAGCAGTAGCAGTAGCAGTAGTAGCAGTAGTAGTAGTAGTAGTAGTAGTGGTGGCCCAACCCACAACCACAAAGGGGGTATATGTGAACAATAAAACATCATGTGTAGTTTTTGCCAAGAACATCAGGGAACTCATCGTCCTCGCCTCTTGTTCGTGCGAAGCCAACAAAGTTGGCAAGGCCTGTCAGCATGGCACCGGCACTGGGCACGACGGCTAAACGGATTTTCCCGGAAGGTACAAGGCATATTTTGGACTGGTAGATCCGGATAGATTGGCTAACATAGCATCACTTTCAGCAGCCTGCCAGTTTCAACTCCAGTTTGGAAAGGCAAAGAACAAAAAATGCGAAGGTTTCACAGTTTCACTTCATTTAGGTTTCAACACGTCACAGGTTGATCTAAAGAGCGCAGCTTGCGCCATGCAATACACATATTGTAAACTCTCCACGGCACTCAACTTATTCAACTTACTTAACTTTCTCAACTACGCAGGTAAAGTCTCCAGTTTGCGGCAGCCCACGGGTGGAACCCGGGTCTGTTCCGCCTTATCTTTCACCTTTTCACCTGGGGTTTGGCACAGGTGGCTATGTCTCAAAATGTGCAGCACGTACCGTTTCAGCAAGTCATTCAGCAGTTGCAGCAGTTGCGTTGCTATCGTCACTCAGAAGAACCATGGTATCGACGGTATCGGGCTTCTTCGGGCATATTTTCAACGATGCAAACTCAATTCGAAAGTTGGAGCGCTTAGCAAATCTTTGTCCCTACAACTGGCTGTGCAAGGGGCACGCTCTGCCGAAACCTAGCACACTTCGAACGCAAGGGGAAAGACTCTTGCAGGAATAACACCTCTTTCCGTCAGCATCCGGTGTCTTTCCGGATTTTTCGTTCGGATTCAATGCAAGGCACCTGAATCCAAATCGTTGGCCAAACTAAAATCACTCCCATACCCCGTGACATCAAGGCTTGTATCCAAACCTGATGTTCCACTCCCACCGTGCCAGGCCGCGCGTGACAAATCTACGGCCAACATCTTTGACTCATCGGGCCTACCAGCCGACCCTGCCGTAACAATCCTCAGTCTTCCTTTTCTTCCTTTCCTGCGTTTTCTCTTGTGCATCTTGAGCGAGGCTGCTGATTTCCTCCATCTCCAGAATTTGCCGTGAAATCCTATGTTTCGCCCCCTTGACTTGTTTGTCTTTTGCAGATTTGCGGAGGTTGCTCAAGTCTCCAAGATCTTCAGTAAATTGTTTTAAGGCGCGAGGCTCCAGTTTCACGGTTCCAGCAACAATCGTGCCATTGTCACATCCCTTATCTTCCCGCCATGCAACTTCTAATGCGTCGCATGTCCTGAGCAACAGCACTGATGGCAACTTCAGCAACTTTGAATTGTCCCATCACACAACAGAAACATGAAAAATACCGAAAGGTTTGTTGCCAGTGCTGCAACTAGTGATTATTTATGATGATTTATCTGTATTCTTCATTTTTGCATGTCAATATTGATAGCTTGGCGCTGTCAACAAACAATTTTTGAATAAAACATCTGGATTAATCTGAGTTGATCCGGAAACCAAAAACAAAGAACAACAACCATGTTCTGGGGACTACTTGGATCTACCTATGTTCAGACTTGTCTGCAACATTGCTTTTTTTTTTCGGCTTTTTAATTATATAACCCAAAGCAAATCCACCTTGTCTCATCCAAACGCATCTATCATATGCAAACCAATGTAACCCAATTGAATCCGTTGTCATCGTCCGATCAGAAGTGTAGCACCGCAAGAATGTTTGGTCCTTTGATTGAGAACAACACTTTTCGGCGAAAGTCACAACGGGCTAAAATCGAAATTGATGTGATGAATATTGTTTGTGTTGGATTTTTGAAGAAAAGGAGTTTATTCCAATTCCTGCTTACGAAGCAGTAAGCGTCACATGCTTGAGTTCGTGGAAGCAGCTGGCTACAGTGTAGGTGATGCGCATGTGGTTTCGCTTGTTGCTGACGTGGCGCAACCGTTGGAAAATGTGTTTTAATGTGTCTTCAACAAACGTGAGCCAAAACGTGGTATCAAGGCGCGCTACTTCTCTCTAGAGCAAGGTTTTTCATTAAATTCGACAGTCGCTTCGCTGCGATACCCGGGAATATGTTTCATCGTTTGATCTCAGTAAGTGTGTAGTTCCTGGCATCTCGACAAAACATGATACCTCAAGAACCTTTGTCGTCGACATGTATTCTCGTCAGATCTTTGGGGGTTGTTGTCGAAATGTTCATTCCAATTGGGGATCCAGCAACGGCAGAGGCGCTACCCCAAAGCCGTACTGGGCCTACCGGGGCCAGAAGCGCAGTGACAAGGCAGAGATGGCCAACTCCAGCCACCCCTTTGGAAGAGTCAATGGCTGGGGTGGCAAATACGTGGAGGGGGGCTATGAGATCGACGGGCACTTCCTCCCGCTACCTGGCATTTATTGGGCTTGATAGTTTGCATATGTCTTGTTGCTGGCATCTTTGTGAAGTCTCAATGACATCCAACCAGTTCCCTGTTTCCCCAATGGCAACATCGGAGTCATTTGTTTTTAACATATTTGTCTTCCATCCCTGCCGCCCAGGTTTGGTCAGGGCCGACAACGGGCGCGCAAGCGTGGCAAAGGGCCACCAGGAGTCCAACAGCTGCAATGGCAAGCTGTGTCGGACTTAGCCAGCGTAGCCGGAGCAGCAATGGAGACCCGGGGAGGGGACCCATCAGCATAGGTGGTGTAACAGCCCCAAAGAGTCGCCAGTGGTGTCACGCAGAAGGGAAAGGTATAATCATGAAATGCTGATGGATCAACCCCCGGTATAGATGCATGTGTAAGCACAGCATGTACGGCATGCGTGGGCAGGATTCCGATTATATTTAAACCAGGTGCATGATTTTGTATGACGAACTGAGTTTGTAGTTTTTTCCATTGTTTGCAGGGGGAAACAAACATCACAACAGGATGCCTGCACTCCAATGCCAAACCAGCCGAAAGGCCTTGCTGGATCATGATGGCTGCGAAAGTATTTTTATGACTCATGTGACACTATGCAGAAGCAATCAGCTCCTCAACATTAACTATATGATATATATATATATAATATATATAATATATAAAATATGCATGATATGTATATCTATGTAGATACACATATAAATAGATACTATTATGTTCGTGTGGACTTCCGGCTGCGGTGTTCACCAAGGCCAGCGCGGAAGTCATCTAAATGGGCTGTTTGCATGACTGTATAAGTGATATATGCATCTAATCTAAACAAAAAAGTTGTGTCGTCAATCACTCAATGATGTAACGGACTGCGAAGCCTTCAGCCTTCATTTGTTTGCGGCGGCGATGGCTTGCTTGCTCACAGACTTGAAACCAAACCTTTAAAGAGAATGTGCAGATAGAAGTTTTATGCCTCATGATCATTACCACAAAAGATTTTAACTTGCATGTTTGTGTTCATGTGGTGCGGTGTGTGAGCAATCCAGCCATTTGACATTTATGTTTCACCACCGTTTGCATGGGCACAAACGTCCCCTCAATTGTGAAAGGAAAAGAAATATTGTAGATGAATACTTGTAATGAAGCAACCATGCCACCATGTATCCACTCGGATTGAAACAGAAATTAATGTCATTTTGCTGCCAAAATTGAGGTTCTTTCTATGGGTGTTCATGGTATCACGATCGGCAGCACTGCTAGCCGCCTGAGAAATGCCGAAACCACAACATGAAATTCATACTTTAAGACGGGAATGTTTTTTATTGAGCAGTAAAAATCAAACAATGAACCACCAAGATTTTATGGATCCAAAGAAACATGAATCATATACGGTCAAATTTTTGTGGACCCATTAAAATGATCAGTTTACAATCAAAATTTTATGAATCCATAAAATTTGATCTCATATCCACCAAAATTCTATGGATCCATAACAAAAAACCAATATGCAGTCAAAATTTTGTGGATCCACAAAAAATTAAAATCTCTGGTTACGGAACCTTGTTGTTCCACAAAATTCTGAATGTCAATATTTCCTCAAAAGTCACGGAACTTTTGCGATTCAAACCAGCTATCACAGACATTTTTTGGTCATAGAGCCACTCAGTGTGGTGAAAAACCTGATGAAATAACATGTTCCAGTGTTTCGAACAACGCTTGCTGTCCATCTGGCACAGCGCACAGAGACGCTGTGAGGCCTCCGGCGTGCAAAACCAGAGATCTGTTTGTGGGAAGTGCTGAGGTGTTCAATCACTTTTGCTTTGGGTTAAAATCGTTACCCCAAATCCAAATTGTTTTGGGCAAATTGTTTCTTCCTTGCGTGGACGAGTCATTTGTGATCAAATGTTCTGTTTTAGCGTAGTAGTTCTAATGTTTGGGAACCCTGGGCCACACCAAGTTTAAACTATTGATGTGGGATGCGTCAAGCTGTTGCTAATATGGGGCAACGATCTGAATGCAATCTAGCTGACATGAAACAAGTGAGTCAATTCACAAAGGCCAATGGCCCAGGAATCCTCGTTTGAGATTTCAGAGCACAATTGGCACTGCCAGAGCAACTGTCTTGCAATAGCGGCAGCGTGCTGTGTCCATCATCATATCCCATGTCACAGAAACATGGGTATGAATGCAGACCTTATATGTGGCACATGCAGTGGAGTCCATTGTGTATGCAGGGTTGCGCAAATACTCGCATGCACAAATGCAGGGCGGCACTGCTCGCAGAGCATCAAATTTCTCAAGGTGTAGAATCAGGGCCATGGCAAGGTGGCAGTATAAGGTCATGAACGAGTTGGACCGTGAGAAAGCCAAGACACCCCGTGGGTGGCCACAGCTCGGACCAACAGGGTCTTTCCGCCTCAGTAGCCTGCTGGATGGAAATATCCAGATGGGAGCTCCACACGCGTGTCCTACAAGTGGTACGGGGCAGAAATCCTTCAGTTCCGAATTGCGATTGTGTTGTATCGCAATGATGCGAAGGCAGATGGCGAAACCCGCTACATGATCGCCAGGCCAATCGCGGCTATTAGTGTGACCCTCACTGCCACCCGCATCCAGGAGCACTTGATTTCCTGCCAAGTTCGTTTCCTGTCCGGCGACGTGGTGATGCAAGCCCGATACCACGAGGAAACATGTGGCGGAGTGGTCTACGATGCCATCAAGACCGAGCTGGCAGCATCTGGCAAGTACACAACCTGGGACTTGGCGACCCTCAAAGTGGTGCATGGGTCGAAGGTGCTCAATGCATCGTGCCAGCTGCGCAGACTCATGGATGGGAGTGGCAAAGGGAATGGATCTACTTCTACTTCCGCAATGGGCCGCGGAAAGGGCAAAGTACTGAAGAAGCCATCCAAGAAGCCATCTGTGAATAAGAAGACGGCCGGGAAGCATCACTGAGTGTAGCCAGTGAGCATTGGATGCAGATTGCATCACGATTTATGAACAGTACTTTCAGCGTCTCTGAGTGTAGCCTGTGATCATGGATGCAGATGCAGCTGGTGTTTGAAAGCAGGAGGTCATCAAAAGGCATATGCTGATTCATCAATTCCACTGGCAATGTTTCACTTTGTTTGACCAAAATAAAAAGACCCCAAGACATCATCAAACAGTCGACTTTTTGGGGAGGTCTTTTTCTTGGGTCGACCTAAGTGGAAGTAGGAAATTCCATTGAACTCCGCTGAATGTCTTGTTTTGACTTGATCCCATATATCTACATTCCTTTTAATTTCAATGGAGCTTATCACTTCTGTCGCCTTTCCATTGTCCCTTCCCCATGGAGTTGAATCTTCATGCGTTTCTGCCCACGCAGGTGGTCTTCAACAGATTCAGTTGGGGTCTCTAGAAGGGTGGGTGTGATGTGTATGACAGCGAGCCTTTTGTATCTAGCCCTGCTTGCCGTTGCGTGGACGAGTCATTTTGTTGGCCCTGCACCAGACGCAGTCTTGTTTATTTATTGTGCATCACTTGTGACTGCTTGTGAAACTTTGTTTACATAGGTTTATTTCACAATGAGAGCAACCTTGTGTGACATCATGCGTTCAACACCGTGTCTTTGCAAGTATGCCATCGGTGTTCATATTTGTTTCTTGCTGTTGGGAAACGTCTCGGAACAATTTGCTTATTTGACAAACGACACCAAGAGCCTTTTTGAAGTCAATCCCCACATTGGCCAACCTTAGCAGCCGCTGCATTCTGAGGCCAGGCCATGCATGCAGGTTCGGGCACCCAACATTCAAGAGAATGCAGGTGGCATTTGTATCGATTCAAACAACTGACCTTGCAAACAATGTGCATGTCCGATGTCCATATCATGTCATTCTCAAGAGCTTCAGTGCTGGTCTATTCAGACATGTCCTGTCTTGAAGCTACAAAACTGTACAGCACAATGCAGGGCCTTTTGAGACTCGCTTGTGCACATGCAGGGCTTTGCAAAGCTCGCTTTCGCAGCCATTAGTGTTTAAGAGGCACCTCTTCCAATTGGGAAGAACTATGGCAGAACTCCTCCAATTCTTGAAGGAGGTGCAGGCTTATTTGACAAGCCAGCAAAAGGTCTTGAAAAGAGCTGGCTCGTTGGCCGCATGCATGGACCAGCAGGCCACGGCGTGGGAAGCCAGGCTCAAGACCGCGAAGATCACTGCACCGGAGGAGGACCTGCTGCAGGTCTTGGCGAAGGGGCCGTGGAATGCCTTTGTCAATGCCCGAGCCTATGGTCGTTCCGCCCACCGGGGTGGGGAGATTAACCAACCAGGTAGATGTCCTTAACCGACACCTCACCGTAGGGCTCCTCAATGTTGTGGGACCACCGTGCGCCCTGGGTAGAGCGTGCGGCTGATAACCTGTGAATGGTTTGATGTACCACTGCTCAACTTGTAATAGAGGATTCCAGTCTCAAAGTAGTTCCGTTCAACCTCGCAGCGCAGAGTTGTTTTCCATTGGCAATAGAGAGCGTCTTCCAGCTTGAGCTGTGCGGCGAACAGATGTGATGTTCGGAGCTGGCATGTGATCAACCGCTCTACTCAATTGCTCTACTTGAGGTGACCTCCCGCCTGTGCCCCTTTCACATAATAATATATGTGTCTTCTTGTTGGACATGTTCCTGCCATGATGGATGAAGTTTCTTACACGTTGACAAAGAACTTGCCGGCTTGAGTGATGAGGGGTGAACGACAATGTTGCAAAGTTTTGAAGGTGGGTTTGCCACCAGCAAATCAGTTTGCAAATCTTCAAGCTTAAGTCTTAACCATTAACAACATAAAAGAAACACAAAAAAACACAGACTAGCACATTATAACACTTTTGCCCAGAATGCTGCAAACCACAAGTATTCATAAAACATTACTGAAGTAAACCCTACCAATCTAAACCGCGATTCAACTTTAAGGACTCTTGCACCAGGTTGACCTAAATTCAATGATTCATATTTGGAAGCCCCTTCTCCGTCCTCCAAGAAAAACTTCAGAACATTATTCCAGCAACAGGAGAACATAGAGAAACGCAACACAGAAAGAATAGTCAGGACGCTTCGCATCTGTAAAAAAGTATGTGAAGGAACCGTGCGCTGTGAAGGGACATTGTTGAACAGCGGCAAACGTGAGCACCGGATTCAGTGTGATGTGTGACGTGTGATGCGGTAATTCCAGCGTGTCTTTTTGACGGTGCGATTCGCGCCGCAAGCCAACTCCCCCAGGTCGCAAGCTGAGCAGCAACGGCATCAAATCATCAAAACCAGGCGTAGGAAGCATTCAGCAACCATATTTGGCACTAGAAAACAAGATGAAGCCCTCTGAAAGGGCGAGTATGCATATCTTCGCAAAGCTGAGATTCTTGCTTCGATCAAAACTGGCACTCACATGTAAAATAGCGGCATTAGCCAAGTGACGCCGTGTGCCGTGCCACAAGAAACGAATGAATTATTTGCATTGGAAGGAATTCATAATTTCGCTTGCATCCAATTAAGGCTGATAAGAACGTCGCATTCTGTACAGCACCTACGGCCCTACTGGATCAGCAAAAGATACGTCTTTGAAGCATTTGCAACCGCTGCTTGGAAAGTGGCTTGGCATGATTTAGTTAATATGAAATGATTTGCTTGCATGCCCATCTTAGTCAGATCCACCTTTTGGTTGAATTGAGAAAACCTACTGCCTTCGAATTTCCATCAGTGCTTGCATTGGTGTTACCTGTCACCGTCAGCTAAAATTGCGCTTATTTACCTGCGGCAGGATTTGGCTTCGGGCCAGTTTCGCACTCATGTGTACCTGCTTCATGCCGAATATTCAATTTTGGAGATAAACTTGGGGAAACGCGGAGGAAAGCCCTACGGCGAAGATTCTACATACTAAATCTGTGTCATTGACCGTCCTTGAAGCCTAAAGAAGCCTAAAGAAGCCTACAAAGTGAGAAGCGCACCGAAGACAAAACCTTGAGGACATTTGACGTTTGAAGCATGGGCCAAACCCGTTCAATGCCGGGCTGGGCTGAAGGGTGCACCTGGACTTTCCTCCTCGTCGGCCTCCGGCATCTCCGGCAGCATAGGCGTCATGCCTTGGGCATCATGGCACGTCATGGCGTAATGCGTGACGTGGCATGAAGACACGCGCCAAAGCCATTTCATGAAATTTCAGAAAGCCATGCTTACCATCCCAAGAAGCCTTAGTGTAGAAGTGTAGAAGGAACACCTTACCGGTGAGAGAATTTCGATGACTTTTGTGAAGGGAAGACATTCGACGGATTGGGATTGCATTCTGACTGGGACCTCCTCACTTTTTCCTTGCAGCATGCCGTAGAGCTGGTACCGGCTCTTGTACTCAGGATGATCCAACGAAATAGACCTTATCTCTGCTGCGGATGGTGATGCGATGGGAGGTACACGGTGCAAACCGAAACGTGAGCACAACAACTCTTGAAACCGGGAATTTGAAGCAAACCTTCTGAGCCAAAGCCAAAGCCGAGTGGCAAACTAAGGGGTTGATTGCAGCGTTTGACTCGTTTGACGTTTGTTTCATTGATAGGTAGCAAAGAGCACCCGCGTGCACAAGCACATTGTAAAGCACCTGTGGTTGTTCATGTCCGTTCTCCCCAAAGCTGATAAACTTGCGTAGTTAATCGATCGCTCAAATGGTCATCAGGGCCAAGAAATGTTTGTAGCAACATAAGAGGCATCAATCAACAATTGACTGCTTTCTGATTTCTGATCAAATGAAGGGAAGAATTCGATGATGTTCTCCGTATCCTGTTCCCGGTATCCATGAAGAAACAGCTTTTATTCCACTCTTCTGTTCTTCCGGCGGGGTCAAAACGCGTAAAACGCGTGCCGGTTAGGCCCCGAGCGTGGTGACGCGACAGCAGTGCCGCAAGTTCTCCATGACCTGGTCCGATGCTTTCAGCTGAACTCCAACTCTCCAACCGCCCGCATTTTCAATTAACGCATCCAAACTGAATCACCAAAAACATCCAAAAACAATGATTGTGAGGGGCCACTCAAGAATGAAAAAGTCTGTAAGCACCACTGGTTTCATCAGAACTATGGACCGCTCTTGCACTGCTGGACTTTGTTCCTCTCTCCGAGCACCAGGCAAGATGTCGGTCTGGCAGGTGCTGCCGGCCACGGTGCAAAGCCTGGAGCTGGCATCGTGGCAAATTGACTCGCTCTGTTTCAAAGTGTCAAGGCACTTGACTGACAACGTGGTTAACAACGTGGCTAACAGTTGGAGCCCAGCCGTGCGACATCCCCTTCGTAGACTCTCCAGCTACTAGTATGCTTTTGGTCGGAACATGTGGGAACTATCTTGGGATGCGCAACCCGGAATGGGGTTTATGTGTGCCAAAATTTCAGGCATGGAGAATACCCGGACCCCATCCAATTACCCGGCATCCCTGGGGCGCCTGGGAAGCATTTCGCTCCAGGGGCGGTCGCTTCTTCGTTGGCACTTGCACAGTGACCTACCAGGGCTGCGATGGCTGGATCTTATGACCACTGGTTCTGCTATGCTCTGCTTCTCAACAAAAACCCATAAAGTGCGTTGCTGTGTGCCGTGGAAGGCTGTTCCCTGCGGCCAAAGTGTCTGCTTGTGAACAATCAAAATCCTGTTGAGGTATGAAAAATGCAGAAAAATGCTAGCACCTTCGAACACAAGACGCATGACCTTGGCAGTCCAAGGCCTGCTGTCCAACGTTGTAGCCCTGTGGGATGGCCACGGTCATCTCCTGCTCCTCGTACACGAAATTGACCTCGACGGGAGGAATGATGAAAATGATGAACATGTACGAAAATGGTGAAGAAATACAGGCTAAATGCGGTTAAATGCTGATAAATGCTGTTAAATGCAAGCAAATCAAACTCTTTGGAACAAATCGATGACTATTTGCTGGAATGCAAATGTGCTGTGGAAACGGCAAACAGGGGTTTTGAAAGGTAAGCCCCTAACCTGACCGATTAGTTACAAAGGAAGCAGCTGTTCAAGATAGCTTTGCAAGAAGTAAAACAATTCCGATCTGACGTTCTTGGAAGCATCAGGAAACAATGTCGCCATCCATATTTCTACCTGACTAGACCACAAGGATGAGAAAGCTTAAGTTGAGCCTACGAAACCCCAAAAAAGCAAGCTCAATTGTGAATTTTGGCCAAAAAAAGACAAACTTCGCTGGGCTTTCAGACACGGCGTGTCTCATCCATTCCTTCCGGCACGATGAGTGTGACTTGCCTGGCATGCGCTGTGCTCCTCGTGACTTGGGCGTTACGCAACCAGGTCATTGAAGAAACCCCTTCTGCTTCAAGTCCCGGCCTATGCAACTCTTGCTGCTCCAAGTGATACAAGATGGTCTCGTGCCGGGGCATTCCCTGGGACAGATGTGTTGCTTATGTGCCCTAGGAAATGGCGAGGTAGAATGCAACTTTCAAAGTAGCAGTACGAGGAGAAAAGAAAAAATTGAAATAAGATGAAATAAGATGAAATAAGGTGAACATGTATTTCAAATTCTCTCAAATTCTTTTGGATCATTTTGTGGACTTTCGAGCCATCAAGCTGACCAAAGTCAAGGCCTGAGCCGAGCCAAACACCCCCAAACACCCCCAAACACCCCCAAGCCATCAAGTGGCAGCTATGGTTCAAGACTTTTGTCCCCTGACCTCGAATGGATGTTCACCAATATAGCGTAATGACCCAGTAATGGCGTAATGGGTTTGGTCTATTCCCATATCCACCCCGCCCTGTTCCCCTGATTTCTGCCTCTTGCCCGGGCAAGGGAGCATTCTCTGGTGACGAGGCGGTGCTGCCTGAGAACACCAGCCAAGCATCATTGGGTCCAAAGGGAAGCAGCTTACCTAGTCACTGAAAGTACTTAGCCTTATCAAAAATGCAAAGCAGCTCCAAACATAGTGATAATCATGTGAGATCATGTGAGATCTTAACAAACATACCCCAACATACCCCAACAACAAATGGCACATCTGGTGCTGAATTTCCAGAAGCTGAACATCCTGGGGCACGACATGGGGATGCCGTCTGCGAGGTGTTGGTGGCGACGTCCTGGCAAAACACGCAAGCTGCGCAAGTGAAACCAACATTGTAACAGGTGGAGGAAATTTCTTGTGGCCGTCATGGAACATCTGACTTCTTTAAATATCGTCGCTCCTCATGTGATCCCAGGACCACGTTTCAGTGCTTCATGGACCAAATCTTTTGATCTGCCTTTCTGCCGTCCCCCCAGCTGCCTCTTCTGGAACTGCAAGGCTACCTGTGAAGGTCACTGGTTGGGCTGGTGTTTTGTGAGCCATGGGATGCTGTGTCATTGTCCATCATGAACCCCAATGATGAGTTCCCACATGAGGTTGCTGCTCAGGAATATGGCTGATATGGTTTCAGCTTGCCAGGGCAAAGCATCGCAACACATTGAAACGCACGCCTTCAGCTTGTCTTTCAACATTTCCGTCAAACCCACAGGTGAATATGCATGTTTCCCTTCCCGCATCGATCTAGAAGGTACTTTGGCGCATGTTGCTTTGAAAACCCAATTGGCCTTCGGCATCTGCCTGCGTCAAGTTTCCAATGCAAAGCGGTCACGGAGAGAAAAGCGGCTGATTGGAGCATGAGACAAGCACATGTTGGAGACAAAGGCCATGCCAACTCTGGAACGTACAAACCCTGTCGAAAACCCCCCAAAGAACCAAATTTTTCTTACTTGTTACATTGAAGCGTCGGATGTTGAGCGCTACACACGTAGGTTTGAAGTTCACATATGGGTTTGAAGTTGGTGTATAGTGATTGCCCTACAGACTATCTGCATAGTATGGTGCTGCTTCATCCTACCACATCTCCACTACCATGCCCGTCTAGCAATAGATAGGTAAACTGAACATAGACCAATCGAGCACTTGTGCATCTGCAACGATCCATGGCATTCTAAGGGCTTCGAAAAAACGTGATAGCCGCAATGCTGACCAGCCTCGGGCTGGGCTAGCTCTGGTCGCATCCAATTGGGCACTGGGAAGCGCTTCCCAGGAGATTCCTCAAAGCCGGAAATGAAGAAGCAACGCGCCGTTTGAAGCTTTCCGATATATGGTTCAAAGCTCGACATGTTAGAGCATGTTAGAGCACTGCCGTTCGCAGCTGGATTTTTTTGACGCAACATATAGTTGGAGAATGTTCGTTGCTTCAAATGACTTCGCAACTTGCAACCAAAGGTACAACCACTGGATCTTGCTCTCGTGAGCTTCGGCGACCTCGAGACTTCCTGTCAGCAGTCTTTCAGAAGTTCGAAGCCCAAATGTACCCTTCAAATGGCCCCGCACCGTTCTAGGTTAGACGACAGAGTCGATGTTTGAATCCTCAGCATGACCTTTTGTCCTGCCTGGAGGCATCGATGTCATCGTGGGTGTCCTGGTGATGAACATCAAAATATCATAACATATCCAATATCCAATCATAACTTTTCATCAGGGGACATCTATTGTCTTATTGTTCATGAGGGGACCGATCATTGGAATATATGTGGCTGCTTCAAAATGCATCGCTGCTTGAAACCAAACTGCAGCTACAGGCTCTTCCGCATTGCCCAACCGAAGTCAACTTCTTCGAAAACACAGGGGCAAATGTTTCAAGCCACTATCCCTCAGCACTATTATCATGCTGGTCATGCTGGTTGGAATGGAAGAGACCTGCAGTTGAACCTGAAGGATCTGCGTGTCGTCAGGTCCTTGTCTTTAAAGTCTTTTCCACTTTGCGACAGGCTGGGGGTCTTCGGACCTCGCAACGACTCGCAGCTAGAGTTTCGACAGGGTCCAAAATGCCCTACCCAAGCTTGATGCGAGAGCCCCACAAATCTTTCGCAGGATTTTTAGCCACTAGAACAAACACTTTCAAAGAAAAGGGAGAGTTCCCATTCAACAGATCGTCTGGTCTATTCTCTAAAAGATACCGCATGTTAAATGGTTGAAGCTTTCAACCAAGGTGGACGGAGCTAGGTTTCCTTCAAACTTCACAATCTACTCTTTAACTAATTTCCTAAACCGCAAATCACAGTAAGGCTTTAGGAATCGACACAATGAAACTTGATCTACAGTCTCCCAAGCAGAGGTAGATGACAAAACATCTTGGGGCACATGTGCAGCTTTGCGCCTGCCATATTGACCGCTGTACATCGGTCACTTCGGGGGCCTCGGAAAGGACATCTGGATTTCCCAATTTGGCTCAGTTCGCTCAGAACAGAAACTTGGGCCGTTCGTGTGTGAGATTAGTTTGCAGAAGACTTATGCTGAACCATTCCATTCAGTGTATCCAACACAGTGGGAATGTTTCCTAGCCATCACGAACAGCGAACTTTCGCAGTGCCCAGCTGACAGCTACCCTCATGGTTCAAGCCATGTTCACAAGATGACCTGGCAACTACCTATGGGGACAAAGTAGCAGTAAATGCTCCTTACATCTAGTCGCAAAAAAAGTTTTGCAACCCCAAAGCTGTGTTGCAAACCAAAGGTGTCCAAAACAAGTCACGTGGTTAAACCCCGTACTTAAGCATTCATTTTTTGATAAAGTTTACAGCAGCCCCGGGTGTAAACAAATGGTGTATGGTTGTGGGTTTATCGTATTCCCGGATTTGAAGCCCAAGACAGCAATGCATCAACCAGCTAAGCTCAGAACTCGAAGGAGATGTGCTCAGGGATAGGGACGCCGATTTCCTCATGAGGATGGTGGGTGACTTCTGGAGCAGTTTGAGGATGTTCCAGGTTGAACTGAGAAATGGCATTGGTCACTTTGAGCTGGGTCCTGGGTCAAACTTTAGTCATGGATCCCCATGTGACTAGAGCCAAACCCGATTTCATTAAATGAATATGTCCAAATATATTCAGTAAACATGGCGAACATGGTGTGCTGAAACCTTGGCTGTTCATAACACTGATAGTAGCGGGTCGTGACATCAGCCCCTGATGGTATCAGCTGAGGCTTTGGCCCTTCCACATTGGCGAAGGCTGGCAGGGCCCGTTGAAAAAATGTCGGATATTACTGACGTGACTTTCCGCAATATACAGCCTCAATTTAAGCAATAAAGGTAAGCTTTAAGCCAGGGCTAGCCCCTTGGAGGCGTTGAGGATGGCGCAATCTTCTCTACGGGTACTACGAGTAATTATTCCTGATGATGAATATGCATCAGCTTTTTGACATCACCAAACTGGTATATGCTTTGGCTGTGCAGTGTCTCCAGTCACGTTTCAAATGTATAGGTTGGATTCAGCACAAACATAAAATCGAAAACTGTGTTCTCACTTCGACGGGAAGTCCAAAACCTGTGAAGACCCCCGCGCTGCAAACAGTTTTGGCGATCTCCCAGGTCAACCAGAAACATATACGTATGTATATATGTATACGTATAATAAATAAACGCATATCAATGCTATATCCGGGTTGGATCAAAAGGTGCGCGCTTCCATCATCTCCTTGGTGTCGTGATGGGTGTCGTGATCGTTCCCGGTGCTACCGGTGCCACCTTGATCTAAGGAGCGCATGCGGAGCAAGCCATCCATGGCCTTGGAACAGAAGTGAAGCACAAGATTTCATCTTTTTTTCGCCGTCAGGGAATCACTCAGAGGCATGCTCTTTCACTTGCCATGCAAGCGCTATCAGCGATTGTTACCCAGCACTTCTGGAAGGGAGTCGCACGGACAAATATGTCAGCGTGACATCATGGGGAGGATCTGCTCACTCCATGTTGAAAGCTATCTTTGGGGCAATTTGCAGCTGCCCTTCTGCGTCTGCAGACCGTCATGTAGGTGCTTCAACGTATTAAAATTGGAAAATTCACACCTTCATCCCTTTCGCGTAATGCTCTGTCTGTGGCAGTTACACGCCAGAACGGTCAATGAAGGCTCCGCTGTCCACATATCTTAGCACACCCTCTCGGACGCGTTGATCCGTTGCAGGGTTTTTGAAGATGCGGCGAAAGCAGCAAAGGGCGATGGCCATCGACGAAACGAAGATTGAGACCACCACCTTGGGACTGATTGGATGCAAACGCAGCAAAATCCATATGACCTTCTTTAGGTCACGGCTCATCTGATGGAACATGCATTTCAGAATTCATTTCAGAAGCCTTGATGCCCCACACAAACCAGGCTGAAAGTCTTCCAACTTGAAAGATATCCCTTCATTATCATTACTTGGACAGAAATCATAGCTTGCAATTGTGGAAATTTCCACAACCCTTCAAGTTTTGGACTCACTGTTGGACTGTTTGGGTCTTGGGCCCTTCGCAACTCTCAGAACTCTCAGAAGTTCACCCCCCCTGTGTTGACTGTGTCCCTGTCGAGCTGTGTCGAGGTGCGATCCCTAGTAGCTCGAAGTGATCGTTGGCCGCTTCCACCAACGACCAGAAGCGGCCCGTCAGATGGGCGCCCAGCGAGTTGGGAAGACTCAGCAGCTCTACCAACGCTACCAACAGAGCAATGGCACCTGACGCAGCTGTAACATGTCCAACATGTTGCCCAACATGTTGTAACATTCTTTAACTGCTTTTTGATGCTTTCTGCTGATTCTGCTGATTCTGCTGATTGTGCTGGTGATGCCAAAACTGATGACCATGCCACTTCCTTGAAAATGTGCTGTGCCAACCCCCCCTGCTGTTATGGTTTGTTTTTTGGTGCGAGCAGTGAAACGGGATTGAAATATCACATCTGCCGTAGGTCTTTGTGTGATGCGGGCACCTCAGACCCACAAAATTGGTCCACTGCAGTATTGATTTCCGTGCTTTCTAGGGCCCAACTTTGAACACAATTTCAAAAATTCAACACCTGAAGTCGTGGTGAGGAAGAGGTTGAAGTAGGTCATCTGCATTTCATCCTTCGCAAGATGCTGCTTGTCATGGAGTTTGTCTCAACCTGACAACTGCAGGCAGATTTTTCCAATAGACTGACTATTGCCGGGGGCGGCCCTCACCATCTCAAACCACATGGCAAGCGGCCCTCGTCCGATCGTCTGTCCTCCAGAGACCTGCGGTAGATCCATGCCATGAAGAAACCGTTCAGGGTGTCCAGCAAACCTGGTTCCAAACTACGGACGAAACCAACAAGATCCAACAAACAATAGATTCAATAGTTGCAAACAGTGGCCTTTAGCAAACAACCTCCCAAAAATATTGGCACCAGTTGGGTTCACCCATACTCTGTCATATTTCTCTGATTGGGGATGGAACAATAGAAAATGACTTGAAGCCACTCAGAAACACATCCCGGACATGAAGAGCAATGGCAGCAGCAGAATTGTAAAAGGCTGCGCAGAGCCATGCGATACTGCCACCTGCGATTTGTGGCTGGCATCCCCGCACCACACTTACTCAAGGTTACTCATCTTTGGATTTCAACGAAGAACCCAACAAAAGGGGAAGCTTCATCCAAAAGGCGGCACCCCGCAATGCTAGAAACTTAGATTCAGACTTGTTTCTGACCACCAGCTTTTCACCAATGTTTGCATTTTCTTGTTTTTTCCCTATCTTTTTCAAATTGTTCTTCCCTTTGTAGGTTGGTTCGCTTAGGGTCGGCTTTCATGAAGATAAAAGGTATAAGCAGAAGCTCTCAAGCAATGCAAAAGCAGAGTAGTCGGAGTGGATCCTAAATAGATCTAGAAAATCTGTACGAATCCAAAAAACACAAACACTATGTCCTTGACATTGCCGTGAAACACTTTTGAAGTGAGAAAGGACGCGGCTAGCCAAGTCGTATGTGAGGGGCTCCGTTTTGGGACCGTTACTGGAAGCAAACAAAAAGAAGTGAAGGGGGTCTGCCCATAGCAGTAGCAAAAAGAGCCGAATCAACAAACAGTATCAAATTAGGGCTTCTCGGAGCGGAAATCCCGCAACCTTGAGGAATATCTTAAAACCGCAAGGGAAGGAATTGCAAACTTTAAGCCGAGTGATGCAATTGAACACAAAGAAAAAGACGTGTTGGGTCCAGCAAAACCTATCACATGGGTATGGGTCAAAGTTGTGTTCCTCAGTAATTAGACGATTGATACTAAGCATATAAAAATATACACCAAAATCGGTGGTCCTCCAGGTCTCAACATTTGACCCATCTCCAATGAGCTTTGCAGTCCAAGCAACAATACCCAGCAACCCCACTTCCGTGGAGGTGTCGAATCCCAATCCAAAGACGAAGCCAACCAGCAGCATATGCCAGGGTTTCGACACACCACGAAAGAGTCTGGGACAACAGCGGAGGCAGAATCCCATGATTTCCTCATGGTTCTGATTTTCTGCTGTACCACCTCTCCAAACTTTCCACAACTGCCGCGCAGTGTAGAGATTCAGCACTCCGATGATGAGCAGAAAAGTGCCTGAGACGCTGCTTCCAATGACGCTGCCGTATCTGTGGAACAGCCCCATGTGGTCGTTCATGAAATGCTGTGCCAAAATGATTCCACAGCACGCCAGGAAGACGACGGAAGAATGACCCAGGGCAAAGAACATGCCCACCTGGGAGGCTGAGCTGATGAAAACAACATGAATTTCTGACAATTGGACCATTTTCTGTCAAAACTCAATCTATGCACATCAATATCTTTAAAGGTGATCCTGTGACATGCATTCCTAGTGTAGATCCGTCATCCGTGATACCATTCCCCACAGTTGGCCAAACAGCTTACAGCCTAACAATACTTCCTTCCCAATTGATCGCGTGATGCAATAAATCGCACTGACAAATGAAAAGGGCTCTGTCGTGCTTGATTGTGTTGTCCTTGAAATGATGAAGGTGGTATGCCAAATAGAAAACATTAGAAAACTATACCATATTCTTCCATGTAAGGGGCTTTATGAACCTTTGGAACATGGGGCTTATGACTGGGATCACCATATCATGGGGCTGAGCACACCGAATAAAAATCCAAAAATCCATACCATACGGCGTCATACGGTATCTGTTTACCATTGTCTGTTCAAATTGAGCTTCGAAAAATGAGGTTAGTGGTGGGTTTACTGACCCAGCCACTGTTTGTGGGCTCCTGCCATTGCATGTCGTCAGCTTCCTGGTGATGTTATCAATGGCCGCCTGATCAGAAGCCAATGTTGCAACCTCTCTGGGAAGAGGTTTCACATCCATCATAGATTCAAACCGTTTCAAACCTTCGGGGCTTGATCTGCTTGATGGTTCCAACATGTTCCAACCATTGTACATACATGGGCAAGAATTCTTTACGCACGGGCACGACTACCCCAAGCACTAGCGTTGATGAGCTACTACCAGCAGGCGTTGTGATGCATTGTGGGTTCCGCAACTGAATGGCCCTCCAAGATCCTCAAAGTGAGCATTTGGAGCAAAGCTTGATGTGAGCCATGGTCAATACTCACTATATGGTTGATGGTCATCCCATCCATCATAAGGATCCAAAAATAATGGTTATTATAAATCCCTATGAACCATTGGATGACTAGCCCCTATTAATGGTTATTATAATGGTTATTAACCATGAGTATTGACCATAGCTCATGTGATAGATGTGTGATCCCATGGAAAATGGTCCCTTCCGAGGTGCGATGTGGTCCACATCCACGGCATGGCGCAGCCCGAAGGAATACGCCAAGAGCCCGGACGCCACCAACTCCGGCAACAACAGCAGCGCAGCGAAGAACCCCAACGTGGCCAACAAAATGATGGCCTTGGGAAACGATTTGATGGAAGGATGTGGAAGGATGTAAAAAACATGTCCAAGGGAGAAATTGGATGGGAAAGGAAACATCTGAGATGAAATGGATGGGGTCCTAAATTCCTGAGATTGGGGGGATTCTATATCGTGAGAAATACCCAAAAGAGAGGGCTTGTATCAAGAAAAGAAACTTCGGGATAAACCAGCAAAACATTTGTCAGAGAGTTGGACGTGACATTTTTTGGTAACTGGGGAATGACACATCTGGAATTGCAACGTTCACATACAACACCTGCTCTGATCACCGCTTTATGTGCCGGGGATTCATCAGCACTTGCTAATTTTTGAAGTGCAGCTTTTAAGACTTTCAATTCTTAGTTAGATTTAGTTAGTCTTAGTTTCTAACTCCTTCAAAGAAACAACATCACCACCATTTAGAGAAGGATTTGGAGTAGAATCCCCCAACCCGCCGCTGCCATGGTGGATGCACGGTGACCGTGGTCCAAGCTGCTACGATGATCAAAGAGCTTCGCCGTCGCCGCCCATCCCTGGCCGAGATTTTTCCGATCTATCGTGGTCCCGTGGTAATTTTGAGACCCGGTGGGAAGCCACCTAAGCCACCATTTTAAGATAATAACGCCATTAACGCCATCCATAAATTCATAAACATGGGTGATATTCTGTCTCCCTGTCTCCGGTAAGATTGCTAGAGTCATGGTACCTTTTGCGACCCAACCCATGACACCATGAAATTCTGGGGCTCATCGTGGGGTTATGGCCGTTGACACGGCAAAGTACAGTACATATTGCCACTGAATGTCTTGAAGACATTTTCATTTTTGCAAAGACGAGAAAAGGCACCAAACAAATCTAACAATCACTAAATATCACTAGACATTCCACAGTTCTTGGCTGCATGGTCCAAGTCAAATCGTGTCCCAACCTGAGCAATGAGGTGTCATTGATCATGGCACCGCGCTTGGCTCCAGATCAGATTACTTTAGGTGTCCAAAAAAATCTCAACCAGATACCATTTTTTCTTCTGCAAAAAGTGTGGTTACACCTGGGTGCTTTTTGTTCCTGATATCTAAAGAAATACAGCCTTTTGCCTTCGCGCAGCTAGGTTTGTTTTTTGAATCATCCATGCTTGGTGAACTTCTGGGGAGTATGACCGTCAAGTTTTTGAGGATCTTTGCAAACACTTTTGCATGTTGTCCTGTTCCATGCGGCTGTCTTCAAACATCTTCAAACTAAGCACATATTCATTACTAGCTCTTCTGATGCCGGCTTGACAGAAAACCAGGCTGTGAGACCATCGATTGAACGCTTCACCAAAGCCAAATACCCTATCAGTATAGGCCCTGTCATCAAGACCATTGTTTCATCGGGGGCAATCCCGCGTCTTCTTACAGCTGATAACTTTGATAACTCTCGTCTAAGGTTCTCATCGCTGCCAAGTGACTCTGTACATCTTTTTGGTCAACTTCAGGTGGCGGTGCCTCGGATGGCGGCTGGCAGATTCAAAGTCAAAGCAAGGAAGACTGGGAAGAAGAAGGGATCCAGCTAATATTTGTTGATGCTGTCCACATTGTCAGGAAGTATCATACAAAGGTTTTTGTCAGCTACTGGGTACAAGCGGTATTGATGGAAATTCCAAAGCGTATTGATCCACTAAATTATGGGAAGCATGGCGTAGGTGGATCAGACTAAGGCGAAAGAACCAGCATTAAGATCGCTTGAAAGTGAATCAACATGAATCAAAAATGAACCAAATAAGATTATCATTTATTTATCATTTATTTCATCCGGCACGATAAGACTTGGCTGCCCTGCATATCCACCAGCTGAGCTTTGATCTTCTGCGTGTCCGGAGAGTCAGTGAGATCCTGCTGAGATGGCCATCGATGGGACCCAAGGACAAATGTGAACCATGTTGAATCAATGTTGAACCCATGTTTGCTGCATCCTGAAGCCATTTCTTGTGGCTGAAAAACATCAAGTTAGTTTGTTTCTATCTCCCATTTTGGTTTGTTAGACCATTTCATTGCCTGCCCGTGGTTTCTCAAAAGGCACCCTTGACAAAAAAAAACAACACTTGTATGCACTATTGTCAAACGTTAGGTTATAATTATATATAATTATAATGTCACCATTCATAGGGATTGACTTGGATTGACTAATATGGGTTTGTCTGAAAATAGTGTACCCCTACACCCAATGGTTAATGATCATTATCCCTATTTTTTATGGCTATAATTGGGGGTATACCCCATTTTCAGACATATCCACATGGGATGATCATACCGAATCACACATCCATATACCATATATACCATGTTTGTCAAAGATGGCGATGATATCGTGAATGGTGAACGGCACCTCTCCAGGACTGCTGGCCCTGGGCTTTGAGCCGGCTAGGCGAAATGTGGTAAAAGTAAAGAGGAATTCATTCAATATCATTACAATAATTGATAGGAATTATTGATAGGAATTGATATTATGAATTGATCATTCAATTATTTCAAGTCCCATCAATTCATATCAATTTCCTATGGGGGTAAAAAAGCCAAATTGCTTCGTGAGATCTGTGAAATCAACGAATCACCAGATTGGATTCCTCTGATTCCTCTGCCCTACTTGGAAGGTGCATATCTTGAGCTGCACAGGGATGACAATTCCAGTTTCAAGACTCCCAAGATGGTCTTGACTTGAACCCGAATGTCAAAATGATCCAAGGATCAAACCTTTTAAGAAAGCATTGGCAACCGTCCAAAAATGTCCTAAATATCTAAATATCAATGATGGAAATCATAACCAGTCACAACCACTCACAAGCATGGTCTCCACCAGCGCCGGGGGCTCTGACTCGGTACTGCGGGTGCTGAAGGGTGAGCCCAACTCGTCGTAGCCCACCTGTGGACCGGAAATCTGGACAAAGGATAGGAATCCGGGTAGAGTAGAACAGAGAGAAGGAATACGGAAGGACATGGATGTCATGGATGAGATGAATAGGATTGGACAGGATCTTGACCGATGGCTCCCATCGTCAGTAACCCAGGGAACCTAACATGGCAGGCCTCACGCAACCGATCCATCAAGCGTGTCATTTGGGCGCTCTCCTGGCCGTTGTCGAAGCCTAATGTGGTGGTCACTGGGATGGGCTCGGATGGCTCGACTTTGGGATGATAAACATCATGCTGAAGAGAAGAGGATGAAGAAGGTGAAGGAGAACAAGGATGACGAAGACGGACAACACAAATTATGCAGTGAGAAGAAGAATGAAGAGAAGACAATGAAGATGAACATGATGAAGATGAAGATAACAATGATGAAGAAGAACAACATTATGAAGGAACACATGATGATAATACTGAAAAATACAGATGAAGACACATACCAAGATGATCAAGATTCAATGAAAGCATGATATGCACCATTTGCTTGTCTTTTTATATCTCCTTTTGTCCTTTTGCTACTTGGTGAAGCGCCCGACCTGGCGCATGTTCCTGGCCATGTCGCTGAAGCAACGGTACCTTGGCATCTCTTGGCATCAGCGGCAAAGTCAGCCTATGGTTCCAGGGTTCCAACAATGTTCCAGCGGACATTGCTAAAGGATGCTAAAGTTCAAGATTACTAACGACGTATGCCTAAGATTGCCTAAGCTGTTGTTAGCTGCCTGGGGGTGAAAGTCCCACTTCAATGAAAGACCCACTTCTCTTCAGCGCAACAAACATTTGGGCACCCCCTTCTCTTTTCTCAACAAGAAATGACCCAAATATAACCCGTTCAACTCGTTCGTCCCAAGCGACCATGAGCTGTTGCTCACTGATGATCGCCCCTTGGTGCAGCTGTGCTGTCGCTGTGGGGAAAGTGCTATCTGTGATCTTGGAGATCCCCCGTGTCCGACCGTGTCCCCAAGCCAACGATCAGAATCATCAAGTGCTCAGCCAGGGATACATCAAAAATCATCAAAATAATTCAAGATTCGAGATATCCATGCGGGATGGTGTTGAGCTGTCTTAGTTTTTGCCACAGAGTTTATAAATGTGGGTGTGTTTAACGCCAACCCCATAGATTCTGAACCTGGCACCAAAAAAAACCCGGAAGTTGACCAAAAGATACCCAAAAAATCTATGGATCATATTTTTGAAAGGTCCGAATCCTGATCTCCCCCGACAACTGACAAGTCCCAAGCCACTCTGGTGGATCCACCCGTGGTCGAGGTGGAGGATGCAGAGGTCTGGCACACGACTGAATTCTTAGGTTATTAGGTTATTGGATGTTGGACACCATCATTCTTACTGCCTGCATTCATCCGGTGACATGATGGACGATGAACGACTTTTATGGTATCTGCGCCTGAATTTCATTGAGTTCCCCCGTTCACCTTTAAGCTCACGCTACTTAATTTGTAATATGCAACTTCGTCTGTTTTGTGCTGCAAACACCAGCAAAATCCAAAGCAAGCGTACAACAACTTCCATCCAAGTAATCGGCCCATGTCATGAACATGGAAGGTTTATCACAGCAATCGTTGATCATCAGTCGCAGCTCCCCCTGTACCTTCGGGACCCTCGTAGAGAAGGTTTCCCACAGGGAGATCTTTTCTTGTACCTGCGATACGTTCAACATGGTCCCCCTTGTCAAGAATGTTTTTCAAGGCACACTCAGTGTACATAATATTATATAATATACATAGTTCCTATTAATTCAACATGGAACCTTCAAAATGGGATCCAAAAAAGGTTCTGTCTAAAAAATCCACATAGTGGATATGGCTCTTGTAGGGTTCCATGTTGAATTTCGGGGATGTAACCGTGTATATGGGCATCCCACATGCACGCTTAGAATCCATACCATCAAACTTCCTGTCGGCGTGGTGGACAGCGGCAGGCGCACCAACGACGACATCGACGACATGGTCTGTCGGCTCACGTTGCCTGGCGGCTGCCACTGTTGCAGCATTATCCAATGAAATCAACAACTTCTCAACATAAATCAGGTCCACCAGGTGGCTTGTTGAAAGGGACTCAACCCAACAGCATGGACCTGTAGTATCTTTCCATGCATCGCTGTTGTCCTCGAAGTTGGCGTTTCCATCCTTCTCGGCCTTGGGTCCAAGCCGCGCATTAAAACGAATCGTGACAGTGTTTGAAGTCTACTGGGGGGTTCTATCCACATCTATCCACTATATAACAGCATTTCATATGGCAAGTACCCTACGAATAATGTACCAACAGCTATGAATAGAACCCACATCTCCAATGATGTGCATTGCAGTGAAGAATGGATTCATATGGCAAAAGGGACAACCACCAAATTGGGTGACATTTCTGGTATTCAATCATCCATCGCCATAGTAAATGTATCCACTACTAGTTCATCATCGCCATTCAGAAACTGTCATGTTCAGCACTTTACAAAAAACATTTTCATCAAAATACCCATCCGTTTGATGCTTGAAATGGTGATATTTTGGCATAAAACCATCCATCAAAACGTCCTGAGCCTCGGATGCCGCACGGAGGAACTTCCAGGATCCTCCCAGACCATGCCGCGATCGCCTGATCTGATCTCGGATTGATGCTGTTGGATGCCCTATTTTGTTGAACATTCATTGATTGTTGATGTTTGGAAATTCAAATAATGTTGAACAGCATTGTCGATTTACAAATAAACTCGGATTGTTGATTTACAAATAACTTGATTTTGGAAACTCTAAAGTTTGTCAAAACGGAGTTGTTGGTTATAATTTGATGGTTGCCCTTCCCGTGCTGATGTAAAAAGGGATTATCTTATATTGGGATCTACCTTCAAATGAATCCAAGTATTGCTGGCTTCAACCAATCAGCTTGACCATCGATATGCTTCACCATGTGTTGTCGCGCATGTCTTTCGCAGTTGATCCGTCTTTCCAGAGCTGGTAAAAGCTACCCCTGTCCGCATTGGAATATTTCCTGATTCATGGTAGCTTTGATCACTTTGATCGAACCAGATTAATATCCCTGATTGGAAAATAGCTAGCAGCTAGCCCAAAGAATTCTCCAATCTCCAATCTCCCCTTGTCTATCCTTGTCTTTTGCGACCCGCATCACCTCCCAGGCGCCCGCACCTGCATTCTCATCTCGCGGCGGCTGATTCTCCTGCAGTGCGGGTTGAACAGTCCTTTGAGTCGTTGGACAAACGCCGCAAGGAGCGGAGCCAAGGTGATTCTGGTCAAGATGATGGTGATGAAGATGACACACATGATAAACAAGATACACATGATAAACATGATCAACATCATGATGACAATGATGAGGAGGAGGACGACAATGATGGCGAACCATGTCTGTGATTAAACTTTGGTGATTGAGCATGATCGGCATTTTTGACCTGCTTCTGCATCAACTGTCCACATCTTTTGTTGGCCACCGCCTTGTCGTCTGGGCTGGTATCGCTGAAAGCCTGACGGCAGGGAGGATTTGCGTCTGTCACGGTCGCCACTGGTGGCATATGAAAAGAAAGTAGTTGCACCTCAGTGGTCCTCCAATAAAATGGGATGAGTTAGATGAATTGTGTATACAACATTATACAACGATGAATTTGATCCTTTTTGTGGTGCTTTATGGTGAACTTCTCTAGGTCGCTCTAGGTTCGCTGCTGACTGACTTCACCCGCATCTTGACACTTCGCTGTCTCCCGATCAATTTCGTAACTCAAAATTAGGTCGACCTGTTGAAAACGGTTGAAGACTTTGATTCACTGTCCCCTTTCTGTTCCGCGTGAGTGGCCTGTGGCACCTTGGGCGAGATCTGCGAATTTTCATCCTGCGACCTCAGCATGGTGGATGCCACATGAAACATCATGAAACCATGATCCCTTGAAAGGGTGTCACTCGCTCCAAAGCGCAGGTGATCAAGGATCCCATTGGCAGTCTGAGCCAACATGAACGGGCAAAATCGGGAAACACACGTAGAGAATGGGAATTGCTACCTGCAGGCCACCGGTGGCGACTGGGCACACGGGCAGTGCAATGCCATCACCTCATCTAAAATCTTGATCCATGGAAATTCCATCTAAGCTTTGTCATCTGTTGAAATTTGATTGGGCTTTTAAGAACACCAGTCACTATATAGGTCTTGCAGCTGTGAAGGTTCCCGCAATGAAATCTGACCTTTCCCAGATTGAACACCTATGGGCCTGGAAACAACAACCTCGGGCGCATTATCCAAACCACTATCACCTATATCATCTAACTCCACTTGTTTGGTGCATCCTGTTTTCATTTTACCATATTGCCCAAGCGAACTAGACTTGTCACTTCAAAAAGGTGGGATGTCTTCAGGAATTGGCAAACTGAAGCATCAATCCTCTGAGCACTTCTGCTTGGCCGATGATGCCGCGACACGGGGGAGATGGTCGAAGCCTGGGTATGAACTGCTGGGATGTTGGAGGGATATCATGTTGGATTCGAATAAAGACTTGGTGACTTGGTGGATTTGGGCTTAGATAGTGCATCTAGATTCTTGAATGAGACATGATGCGGGCAAACAGGGTCTTGAAATTGCAGTGGTGCGGTATGGATGCATAAATGGGCATTGGACACTTTGGGCTGTAGCTCCATTTTCGGAGACTATCTGTAACTGTCTGTAACTAATGTGGTTGATAAATCATATCGTATATTCGGTTGAAACCATCAACATCCACCAAAAAACTTGTGACAACCAGCATTCATTGCATGCCGATGTCACAACCAAAGCCTTGGAACCATTGGAACCTTGGAATGTTGGTTTCACCTGTGAGCTTCGGGCTGAGTTGGTCAAGGAGGGCGGCGGCTGTGACTGCTGCACCTGCAAAGATGAAATTGCTTTAGTTCAACCGTGAGTCTTTCCTCCTTTTTTTGTGTGCTATATCTATATCTATATCTCTCTTTATACATATATTCAAGTATAAATATAGATACAAATATGTGTATATATATATATACACATAGATGTGTATCCTTTGATCAAACATGATGACACGTTCATAATAAAGTACATATACATACTACACAACAGGGGAAACATCAATATTTTACCCGTGGCCGTCACTAACCTTGGTGGGACACAAAATATATTTGGCTTGTCCCATCATGCCACCATTGACCACGTGGCCATGGTGAGTACCGCCTCAATCGCCTCAACCCTAACCGTTCACCCACATCCAGACCAGACCTCAATGGTTCGTCCGGTAGATGTCATACTCACGTTGCTCACGTTGTTCACGTTGCTCACGACATTCGTCACGTTGGTGACGCCAGTGAAGGTCTTGGGCACCGAAAAACTTTCAGGCTGTAGGAACTTGTCATACCTGTCGAGCTGCGAGATCGAGCTGCGAGACCTCACATCTCCCCCTTTCTCCTTGGGTTTATCCAAGATTTCAAGGGTGATACTTCTATGTATGTCATGTTTATCTATATTTCAACATACAATGTATTTACAAGTTCGTCCAAAACTTGGATACCACTGCTTAGTTTGCCAGCATTTTCCCGATTTTGCCTCGCTTCTTCGGCAGCGCGCTGCTGCTCCTGGAGCTCCGCAAAAAACATGTTGGTATCTTTATTTGAGTCAAAAGATGGAGTTTTATACTATCCAGTGGTCGAAAAACCATCCATGTTTTGTGGGTAAATCATGTAGAAATCCAATGAACCGGTGAAATAATGAGCCATGTGGAGCACTTTGTTTCGGATGGTCGTCAATCATTTAGCCGGTAAATCCTGCAATCCCAATGAGAATATGATCCGATATGATATGTCATCTATGAACCATCATAGTTAGATACCCTAGCAATTACTACTTAGATGGTCCTGATCAATGATTACCCAATTAGAGATTACCAAGTGGGTGACTTAATCAGTAACCACAAATTGCTAAAATTATCACTAATTGCATTAACCTAGAAAGAATCATCATCAACTATCAGTTTCCAATGGAGGTCCAGCTGTCCAGCTGAACAAAATCAATAATCATCAGGCCAGAAACTATGGCTAGTAGTGATTACCATGGTGGTTACACTATAGACTATAGCTATACCCTCTGGCAACCAAACATCGCAATGGACACTTCACCATCTCTATTCGATTTTTCCAGCTATAAACTTCCCTTGATAGGATATTTTCAATTGCCATGTTTGATTCCCCATAATAGCCATTTACATCCCGCTAGTGTTGGTTATACATCCCCATTTCCCCCAAACAACTCATCAATGGGGATTAATCATCATAAATGATTCCCATTGTAAAAATCATATTGAACCTCATTTAATCACCATAAACCCATAATATCCATTTATCTCCGAGGTATCCCCATTAGTCACCATGAATTTTCCGGCACCATCCACTGCTCCTGTGAGGCCGCCTCCACCTTCTGCCGATTGCGCTCGCGCGTGTGCAGCGGCGGGGTGCGAGCCTGAGCTTCTATCGGAAATGACTGGGAATCACTGACAAAAACCATGTAATTAGGTAATATGGCTATGGATCAATACATGCATACCATTTTTAATGGGATGAACATTCATTTACCAGCTATTTTGATGTTCACCAGGGGTACAAGGTTTTGACACAATGCCATATGTTTTTTTGGATGTTGAAATTGTTGAACTTCATGCCTACTATCCCCATGTTGGTTCATATTCAATCCCCACGCTGTGCATAAAACACTAACCGCCCCCCTGGTGGTGTGTCCAAAAATGGGGCATTCCCCTAAATTACGCCCAATGACCGCTCACGGATCCTACACCAGTTCCATCAATAGGTTGTATCCCTGTGGTTATTCAATAGGTGTAGTCACAGATAAAAGATGTTGCTTATGTCTGCCTAAAAAAATCACGTTACATCCCATTAAATCCCATGATATTTCCACTGTGGCTGGGTTTCATTGCACCCTTTTCCATCAGCTATTCATTGAGCCATCATATAATCAATATCATCAACATCCCATGATACAGGGGCTCAATTCTATCAATTGCAAGCGCCATTCCCCATCTTTTTCCCTGGTGATACCGCTAACCCCCACTTGGGTCTTCCGACCCGTGTCACCGACTTAAAGGATGCGCGTCGCGGTAGCGAGTTCTGCCGCCCTGGGATGGGGTGAAGATATTGGTTAATCTTAGATCTATCACCCATCATTGGTTAATCTATGTTAATCTTATTGGTTAATCTTCGGTCTATCTTTGGAAACATGATTAAACCATCCAGGATCATTTCGACCCGCACATGGAGGTCCTTAAAAAATGAGAGGTAATTGGGAAGTCTCATCATATACATTTCCAACAACATGCCTTAAATTTGGTCCAATAAATCACAGTGCAGTGCATTGCTGTGTGGGGTCTGCCGATCAAACCGTTCTCTTTTGATTTCACCCATTGAAAGATATCCATTGGCGGATGAGCGAAGATGTTCAGCGAATCACGGTTTTCTTTTACATATTCTTCCAATTTCAATCTGATTGAACAAAAATTCCAAATTTCCAATAGGTTTCCCTGTCATTTGGAACTTGATTCTCACTGTGCACATTTGTCATTTGTTCACCTGTCGGAACATCTCCAGCCTCGCACTAAGGTCGGACGACCTGAGGGCATCCATCAGCACAGGATTTGAAGAGTTATAGAAGTTGTAGAGTTGCAGAGTTTTTGTTGGTTGAGGTTAACTAAGTCCACTTCACCATACTTCACTATACTTCCCAAGCTTTGTTTCGGTTCATTTCAACAGGAAAAATGGGCTCCCGAACCCGGTGCCAATGTGGTAACTGGAGCGCCCACACGGCCTGGTGACTGCGGTCACATTCTTCCAACTTACCAGAAACTACGACATGTCCCGGCATCCCAACATAGTACATCATAAAGATTCATGAATTATCATGTATGAAATCATCTGAAATCGATAGATTGTCCATCAACATTTCAACAGCATTTCTTTCGGCCCCAGACGTCAGCCAGACATATCAGTGCCTGTGGTTGGAGGAGCCAACTGCTCCACGCTCATACTCTTGGCAGGTGGCACACACAAAGATGCCGGCCTTGGGCGGAAATGGACAAGTGACAGGCATCGAACACTTTTGGTGATAAAGGTACAATGGGGGTAGACAATGGGCATTATATCATTTTATATGGGTACATAATATACAAAATAGGTATATAAAAGGTGATGTAAAGGGCATGACCCATTCTAGACCAACTTGGTTGCCATCTTTGAGGTCTGGGCGCCAAAGGTTCTAAAGCACGTGACCTGTGCTGCGCCGGTGGGCATGGCATCTCCACACCGACTTCAAGAAACTTCAAGAACAATCATCGAAAATCAAGAGACATTTCTTCTCACTTGGAACCTCCAACATTCCAATATTCAAATCGCGAAACTTCCAAAAAACATCAATAAACATTGAAACCACTTTTTTTTTGAATCCGTTAAGAATCCCATCCCGAACCTCATCCTCCACTACCATTGTCCCTGGCGCTGGCCTCCAAGAGTAGCATGGTCGCGGTGAAGACGATGCAGGACCTCAATCGTAAATGTGGATTTGTAGCAGCTATCTCAAGCTATATATATATATACCATATATATTATATATGTATACAATATATATATATACAATATACATATATATATATATATATAGTTGGGGTTATCCATATTGTTGGCGAAATTATATATAACATGTCTGGGGGTATCCTCGGCTATCCACACTCTGTGCTTAGTTGATTCATATGGGATTTCCATCGGTAACAAGAGGTTTTGATGAACACTGGGATGGTGACTCTAAGCGTTCCAACCCTGCCAAGAATCTGCCACACTACGGGGCTTGCACCAACTCCGAGGCTTTAACATGCCCACAGTTCATGTGATCCCCATGGTGGTATCACAACCAGCAAAGAAACGAGTAAAAGATTCATACCACCATGGTATTATCATTATAAAACACCATGTAAAACATTCAGTGTTCCCTTTTGATGGCTATCATTCATATTTTCCACTTGGCTTCACCGCTTTGCCCTGGATTCGCGGTCTCAGTCCCAAACGATGGTAGCGCTCAGGCAGCACACTGCCATTGTTACGGTAAGCGACCTGTTGGAGGTTTGAGTTTTCGGGTGATATTGAAATTGGTAGTTTCTCAAGGGGGACACATGTGGGAGGTCCCAAAATCATGATTGCCTCTGGTAGACAAACATTACCGTAGAGAATCTCTCATTTGTGGATGGTTTCATTTCGTTTGTGGAAAATAGGGGCTTCTCTGTTCATTGGGACCCTCGCCAATGGCTCCAAACATGCCCTGCAGGGCTTTTAGAAGCCGCTCGAAACCCTGCAGAAGATTCTCCTTTTTTTCTCCTTTAAAATGCATCAACTATCATCAACCTTTCCAATATTTCATTTTGATGGCTGGACAGACACATATATTTACATGCATATGTGCATCTTTGTAAATGATCCCTCGCACCTGTGGATGCGTGGAAATCGGCGGCTTAGTGGACACGTACCTTGCACCACTTTGGACTTGGCTTTTGCAAAGCCTTTTTTTGGCCCCCCCGTCTCCCTGTCTTTATTAGTGAGCAAATCTTTGACCCATACAAATGGCAAACAACATCTACATTCCATATTCTCTGGGACACATGGGTAAACAATGGTAAACATATGTAAACATCATGTAAACATCCAGATTTTTGGAAAACTCCCCATGTTTCTCCATGTTTGACCCGAAAAGCCGGTCACCTCTGAGGCCATTGGTGCCGTGGAGATCCCCAACAGCTTTGCCTGGCGTAAGACATCGATGTGACGACAGAGATCATCCCTTCGAATGTCGACTGCCGATAGAATGCCGAGCCGCCCTGGCTTGAAGGAATTGCTCCTGGACAGTTGCGGCGCCTTGCGAGCAATGCAAAAGGTTGTAAACCCAACAGCTTTGTTTCAGGAAACTCTCACTGTTTGCTCTCACCTGCGGGAACATTCACGCAAGTTTGTCTTGGGAATGGGTCTTGCAGTCTGACATGCCAGCATTCTTGAGAGCCTTACTTAAAAACCAGCTATTGCGGCATCCAAAAATGACTATACTGCAGGCAGTAAATGAATTTTCTCACCGTCCAATCCTTGCCTGAAAAGTCCACAACATCGTGGGACACACTTCACTCCAGGGTCTTGAACCAAAGGCTGATGCGGCCATGGGTGTAGCCTTCTTAAAAAGCTGAAGGAAAGCATGACATTCGATGACATTCATCTGCCACAGTGGAAATTAGAGGAAATTTCCAGAGATTTAAGACAAGATACTCATGACTGACCAAAGACATTGGATCCAAGATAACCAAGGGTATTCTGTAAGATCTTCAACTCATCTTTCGTCTGTGGGTTATCTGTCGCAGTCGCAGAAATCGCAGAAACGATCCAATGCTCCGATCCGATGCTTTTCACCTCTCGAAGGGTTTCACCGTTTCGCCTTGTGGCGCTCGGATTTGCTTGGCGACCCGCCCGGGATTGCTCTGGGAGCAGCCCATCCGAACCGCCTTCAAACACAGAACGCTTTGCCTGCGCCGGCACTGGAAAAGTGAGGCTCTTGGAAAAGTGACACAATTGAATCTGTCGTGTAACAGCTGTCTTTTGAATGATCCAATCATATATATATATATGAATGTATGTATGTATGTATGAATGTATGTATGTATGTATGTGTACGTAGGTAGGGGTAGGTAGGTAGGTAGGCAGGCAGGCAGGTAGGTAGGTAGGTAGGTAGGTAGGTAGGTATGTAGGTATAGGTAGGTATAGGTAGGTATAGGTAGGTATAGGTAGGTATAGGTAGGTATAGGTAGGTATAGGTAGGTATAGGTAGGTATAGGTAGGTATAGGTAGGTATAGGTAGGTA
>Ga0126342_10000817_pt1 | contig 38601 bp, 41 predicted proteins | sample Cyp1metagenome_FD_92528 | JGI IMG/M metagenome (GOLD analysis project Ga0126342, IMG submission 92528) | Coral microbial communities from Lord Howe Island, Old Settlement Bay, Australia - Cyphastrea 1 metagenome | ecosystem: Host-associated > Invertebrates > Cnidaria > Coral ...
CTTCGCCTCCAATGTATCCTACTGTGCTGGAGCTTCCCAATGATTCAAACAATTCAAACAATTAAAAGCAGTAGCGTTGACCAGAATCACACAGAATCACAGTTGTCAGTTGTGCCAAGTGGCAGTTTGAAATTGAAGACTCCAGCATTTTCCTTCATCCGTTCGGGACGCACCGACTTGGGAATCACGTGACCTTGGCAAAGTGCGGAGTTTCAATGACTTTTGGCATTTTTTCGCTTCAAAACTCCAAAACAGCTCCATCTTACAGCTTGGGGACAGCCTTTCTGCATCGCCCAACGCAGCAGGACCTGGGGTTAAAACGGATAAAAGGTAACACCGCAGAATTCAGCACTTAAAAAACAGATTTCACTAACAACGAAACTTATGAAACTCCAACCAAATCCTTTGGGTCCACACAAACTGAAAAACAACCACAGAAAAACATGCACCTTCACGTTCCACCCGCGCCTGTGCACTGGTGACCTTATGAGCTGTGGCTGCTTTCTTCACTGCTGGGAAGGAGAAGAAATCCTCAGCCTTTTCGGGAAGTGACCAGAAATCCAACCCCATCTGACCCATCCAGATCGAAAAATGCTGATTCAACAGCTTCCAGCTGGGGGATGAATCCTCAGAGAGCTGGTTTGAAGTGCCAACAAACGAACAGGCTCTTCATCTAGCCTGGGGTGAAAATGCGAAAAATACCTTTTTCACACCAACTGGATATCCTTACAAGAAAAAAATACCTTGAGGTATTCTAAAGGTTAAGTAATTAGTGATCACTGTATGTTTCCTCCTTGGTAGATTCCTGGTAGATGGTTTCCTACAGCTACGAAGCTGTCTTCATCTCCATCCTTCCAGCTGGGCCTGTTTTGCATCGCCAGATCCCAAAGATGCATATGCTTGGAGAACGATGCCATTCTTCTGGCAAAACTCCTTAGGTTCCCGCAACGGGAGCAAAATGCACATTTGGGTTCTGCCTACTGCTCTATCAACATGACAACGCCTTGTTTGATTCTGTGTTTTGAAACTCTGTTGAAGGGGATGTTTCCTATGCGACTTGATGATGGTTATCCCGCATTTGAACCATTCTTGTGAAGATGATCTACTTGGGATACGCTGTTGCCTGTGTGGAACAAACCGGCAACGATTTCATTGATTTCATTCACAGTTGAGAGCTGCAGGTCAAGTGTCCAACATCTCTGTCTGCACCAGGCGTGGGTGAAACTCCACCTGGTTAATCATGGGCCTCAGGTCTGGATCGAGCTGCGGGATCCAACGGTTTGCTCCGTTTAGAACAGAAAAGGAAAAGGAAGGTACAGCGGTACAGCGGTACAGCCTGCAAACAAACGAAGTTTCAAAGGAAGTTTCTTCAAACACTTCACTTGAGATCTGACGTTTTTCCTTGTGCCGCTCGAACCATTGCACCCATTCCACACCTACAATTGACAAATCGCTCAGATCGATTCAAAGAAATGAACAGTCTATTGGGTCAAGATCCATTGACCAACACTCAACACTCGTTCCGATAATATCGTTATTCCTTGGTTGAAACGACCTTTTTTGGATATAACCTTGCCCCTTCAATCGTTTTGCTTGGTCTAAGAGAAACTCCACAGGTAAATCATGGTTTCTATATTTTCAACGTGTTTTACTCCTAAAATCTCAGGGTTTCTGGTTCATTTGTCGTTCATTTTCTTTCCGAATCTTGGTTCTTATTCACCAGGCTCCCATAGCCCACGCAGATCCGAGCCGCTTGATCTTGCAGGTCTTCATCAGCTGCTTCAGGTGCCGCAAGGAATAGTTGGTCACACCAATGGCCTGGTGAGACGGGCAGGGGATATGATAACATGTATAGAGAGATGGAATATCTATCGTACACACATATATATATATATATAAATATACATACACCATATACACCATACATATTATTACTATTATTATTATTATCATTATTATTATGATTATCATTATTGTTATGATGATTATTATTGTTATGATTATGATTATGTGGGATGTATGGGTACGAATGATATGCATGATGGGGACATGATAAGGAATTTATCCGGATGGATAAACATGGATATGGATAGACTGTGCGATAGAGGAAATCCAATGGATGGATATTCCAGCAAATGTAGCACATTCAAGTAGATTGAAATCAATGGTTGTCATTATCCTGGAATTTTTGAGAATCACTGTCAGCTGGGTGCAAAACATAATATGCACTTGCAGCTAGTGGAACACTACCTTTAAAAACACACGCATATCAACCAGAAATGACACATCAGTCACATAAGATTCATTAAACATCATTAAACTGTATTCAGATATATTAAGACATTAAGATACCCAAAATTCTCAAATTGTTTCTTTCAATTTCTTTCAGAGGAGGTCGCCCCCGGTTCCAAGCCTTCACCAGGCCCTGTTCATACAACTCTTCCATGGCACGCCAGGTGCCCGTGTCACGCATCTTGGGAGTCCAATCCGGAGGACACACCGTACCTGGCAGAGGAGTAAGGATTCCACCAAATATGCTAGACATGTTGATGGATATCGATGGATGTTGATGAATTTTGATGGATGTTGGATAAAATTTGGGGAAAAGAAACCATGATGAAAGTATCAGAAAAAAGGAAAACACACATTCAAGTGACGAATGCATATACCAAAGAGGTTGCTTGATGAGTTGTATCAATTTCAAGCGTGTCTCATGTAAACATGCAACCATAGAGACAGGTGATAAGTTGATGCCTGCTACCCCACCTTTCTTCAGCGGCCAGCCGGTCTTCGGTCCAGGCCAATGAATCACATAGAGGTCCAAGTAGTCAACCCCCAGCTTCTTCAAGGATTGCTTGCAGGCCTTTGGCCAATTTGGACAGGGCCATCCGAATTGATGGAACGGAGACCATCAAGAGGGTATGGGTTGAAATTTCCAAGTTGGTTGGGATGCATCTTGATCCTGGATCCATTTGAATCCATTTGACCCCTACCCAAATATATTTTCATATCTTCTCTCTGTCCTGCTGTGCCCAAGGATTCTTTGCCACAAGTCGCACCTTGATGGTCCTCTCATAGCCGTGGCTGGAACGCCAAACCTTCGTCTCAATGAAGACATCTCCACGCGCGAGGCCACTCTGTCGAATGGCATCACCTGAAGCCAATGACAGGAGTCATGGCTGGAGAAACTAAATCTAACGGAAGTACCTGAGGTGTGCCTAAACCTCAACTAAAACCAACTAAAACAACTATTGGCATCATGCCAGCTTAAGTGACTGATGCAAAACTCACCATCAAAGCACCAAAACGCAGAGACTTGTACGCGTCTCCAACAACTAACTTTGCAAGGGTGAGTTGAGGGAAGAATCAAAGTTTCAGACCCTTACTCTATTGCTGATTGCCTCACCAATGTATAGTTTGCTATCCAGTGATGGTGCTATGCAGACAGAGAGGCCAACACCCTTCTCATTCTCGTAGACCTTTCAGGAGGCGCCACGGCTGCCACGACACACAAGTCATGATAGTCATGTTGAGAACACACCCAACACACAGCGCACACAAACACAGCCGCTGACGTCGCTGATGGCACCTGCGCAGTGTCGATCAAGCGATAGCCCTGCTGCAAGGCGTTCAACACGGGCTTCGTCACATCGGCGTTGGAGAGCTTGTAGGTGCCTTGGGACGTGTCGATACGTGTCGCATTGTCCAAGGTCCTGGGTGAGTTGGTATAGTTGGTTACACTGAAAACAAGGAAAACAAGAAGTGTTTCGGTACAAAAACCTGGGGCTCAGTGTTCCTTTGTGTAAACAACATCCAACAAGTCTTTTCGCAACACGAATTGCCACTCTCTATGCAACCTTCGACCAGCAACCATTTCAGGGACATGCTTCTGTCCAATCTTCCCTTTATTTTCTCCAAGTTTTGAGGGCTGAATCTTCCAATCTAAAAGCGCTCGATTTCGACCAAGGATCCAAAGCCAACCACCGGCCTCGGTAGATCAGCGAGCAAGGTTTCCTGCCTCAACCTACCTTGACTGATGGTTTTTTTCCTCGATTCCGGTGATCCCACCTTTCCGGAAAACAAACAGGAGAAAAAATACCACCTTTCCATGAAAACCTCTGGAGGTATGCCCTGCATAGTCAGGTATCTACTCCGACAATGCTTCAACCATTGCTTTAACAATGCTCCAATGTGGAGCACCTCAGAGCACCTCCCAATGATTTCCCGTCCCAGTAGCATCACCACGCCGTTGTGCAAGGCCACGCCGTTGGCCAAGGACTGGGCGCCGGAGGGATGTTTCACCTCGGTGTGTCAACATGTTTCACCGATGTTTCACCTTGGTGTTTAAATGTGTTTAAATGTTTTTTTTTTTAATGTGTTTATACATGACATTTTATACATTTTTATACATTTTCATTGTTTTAGCACGGATGAATTATGATTCAAAAAAAACAAAACAGGTCAAATGCTTGGCTACTGAGGGGTGGGTACAAATCAAGTCTCTAAAACTGGAAAGGTTCTTCAGTCCTTCGAAAACTGAAACAGATCACTCCTTGGGAACATGACCAACCATGGTGTGTCAGCGGGCCTTGACAACTTTTGATCCGCGGACTTTTTGGGCCAAGTGGAGTCGAAGGTTTCATTCTTTGGGGCGCGAACTCACCAACAGCCCTCCGCAATAAAACTCTTGGAGATTGATGCACTCGATGGTACCTTGCTGAACGCCCAAGGCCATTTTCTTCAGGCCACTGGGCAGCTTCACCTTCTCCAAAGTCTGATTGAAATGGATACTAAAATCCAAGCTCTGAAGTTGATCTGGCAGGATCAACCGATCCAAAGACTGGTTGAAATTCTGCCCAAATCTCAAGCTTTCCAGGCCACTGGGGAGATGCAGCTGATCTACTGACTGATTAAAGAACAGACCAAACTCCAAACTCTTCAAACCACTCGGCAACTTTGTGTTATCCAAGCTGTGGTTGAACCTAGCACCAAATGTCAAGGCTTCCAAGCTGTTCGGTAGAATGATCTCCATAGGTTGATCAAACCAATAACCAAATGTCAAACTCCTTAGGGAATGTGGGAAAGCAGTCTGATCCAAGCTTTGGTTGAAATCGAAGCCAAAAGTCAAGCTCTGTAGATCCGGCAGATCGATCCCATCCAAGCTCTGGTTGAAGCCATCGCCCAGGGTCAAAGTCTCAAGGCTCCTTGGCAAAATTTCGCCCAAGTTTTGGATGAAGCCACCAGTAATTGTCAGATGTTGAAGCTGGGGCGACAAAATCCTCGGACGCAAAGTCTGATTCAACGAATTCAGCGATTCAGAAAAGACCACTGCTCTGGAAAGACATGGCCAACTGTGGTCAAATGGTTGGCGGAATTTTTCTCCTAAAGCCAAGCTCTGAAGGCCGGTTGGCAACTGAACCCTGGCCAAACTCTGGTTGAAATGGTAGCCAAAAGTCAGACTCTGAAGCCCCTCTGGCAGTTTCACACGATCCATGGCCTGGTTGAAATAGAAACCAAAAGTCAATTTCTTCAGGCTGCTGGGCAACTTCACCCTGTCCATCGGCTGATCAAAGTCGCAGCCCAACTCCAAAGTCTGGAGGCCGCTGGGCCAATTCACATGGTCCAAAGATTGATCAAAGGAATAGCCCAGGGAGAGTCTCTTGAGACCCTCTGGCAGCTGGACTCGATCCAAGCTGTAATTGAATTCCTCTCCAAAGGCCAAGCTCTGTAAACAGCCGGGCAACATCACCGCATCTAAGCTTTGTTTGAACTCATCGCCCAAGGTCAATTCCTGAAGTTCACCAGGTAACGTCACTTGATCCAAACTTTGATTGAACTTGTAACCAAATTTCAAACTCTGAAGACTACTGGGCAACCTTACCTCTTCCAAGCTCTGGTTGAAGGAACCGCCCAAAGTCAGGCTTTGGAGGCCACTTGGCCAATGAACGTCTTGTAATTTCTGATTAAATTCGAAACCCAAAGTCAAGCTCCGTAGGTTGGTGGGCAAGGTCACTTGATCCAAAGGTTGGTTGAACCTATCTCCAAATTCCAAGCTTTTGAGACCACTCGGCAAATCTGCAGGGCCCGAGGGCTGGTTGAAAGAATCACCGAAAGTTAATACCTCAAGACTCTCTGGTAGCACGCGCAAATCAGTGGCACCTTCTATGCCATCCAACTGAGTGATTCCTTCCAGTGAGATTTCAAGTGGAGAACCTCTGAGCACTTGCCATGCAGCCTGGAGATTCAAAGGTAGGTAGACACAGGACAGGGTCACCTCTCCAACAATGCCCTGCTGCAACAAGGTCTGGTTCAACAACACTGGGGAATCTCTGTGCTGAAATGCGACAGATGATGCAACCGGAAGGTAGTGCAACAGCTGACGGCACAGCTCGCGACCTGGGCCGTCAATGGAAGCAACAGCAGTCAGCTGCTGCAGAATTTTGGTCTGCTGGAACAAACGGAATTTGAACCAAGAATTGGGAATATAGCGTCTGCATCCTAGCATTTTTGAAGTTTGATTGGCACGTTCTTTTTTGTCGTTGAAAGTGTGGACACACGTAGAGGGCACGGAAACTCACCCCAAGTGCGATTATTTTACCCAAATTTACCCAATTCACATCTTTCCATCGCCTGTGATGCTGCCAGGAACGGAAACTTCAGCTCCCAGCTCTCCGCTGAGGTACACCACCTGGTCGACGAACTTGACGAACGGTGAAATTTCTTGGGATTTTGGAGAAACAATTGGGAATATGATGGAATATGGCAGATTTTGGAAGAGATGAGTGATTATCAGCCTCATAATGCCTCAGATCAGCTACTTTGAGGTGATGACTTTGTTATCCCGTTCGATGTTCACCGCACCAGGTTTCTCCAAGATGAACTTTGTGGAACGATCGCTGAAAGAAAGATCTCCGTGTGGGAACATGTCTTGAGTCAGTCGAGCATCCAGCACTTTAAAGAGATCCACCATGGCTGTAGTCCAATCATGTCGAAACTGTTTCATGAACAGCTTCGCCGGAAACGGCAAAGGTTGATCAAATGTCATTAGATTTCATTAGATTCATTAGATTTCATTGGATTGCATTGGACTTCACGAATTGCAGTCATAGTCATCATAGTCATAGTGTGTTTCGAAGCAGCACTTCGCCTTGATGGTGACATCCTGCTCGAAACTGACTTCACTTTGGCCAGCCATGGCAAGCGTCTCCGTGAGGCAACAAGCAAGCATCTATATTCTCCGGTGCAAAACACACAGCTTGAGCCAACAGGTGAGGCGTTTCAGGTGCTCGAGCAACCCTGAAATCCACCAAAATGATCTATCCGAGCAGAGGAAAGCAGGGGAACCCTCGAAAAAACAGAGAACGGGGCCCAATTTCAAACGCATTTTCCCGGTCGATGGAGAAACTCAAATGCATCTCAGTTGCCTTTACCAAGCTGCTTGGAGGCAGCTTTGGCGCCTCCTGCGACGTGGTTTGATATGTGTTCTGCCCCACGGCAAACATCTGACGAACCAGAAGTGGTAATGTATGTTCATGTTCCCATCACCATCATCATGTTACCATGATGTTTGACTCCGATCATATCCAGTTGTGTTTCACAAGAGAAACAAATCATGACTCAAGTCATGACTCAAGTCATGAACCATGAGTTACCCATGAGTTACCAAGAACTGCCACCAGTGGCCACGACAGGTGGAGGGGGTTAGCTCTGAACGCACAGCGGTTCCTCGGCTGCCAGCAGCTCCAAGCGATTGGCTTGTAGGTCATAGCGAAGGTCGCCTGGACACTGTGCTGCTGTGCGCCACGAGTGAATCTGATGGCTTTGCAAATCACTGGAGTTGCATTGTTGCATCAAACTTGCAGTAAATTGTGATTTTCGCCAAATCTAGAGGTGTCAAATAGGCTTCAATGTGTACCTAATGTACCTACTCGCTTGGCGTATGGATAGTGAGATAGACGTGCTTTAGATGAAACATGATCCCATGATCCTGACGATCCTGTTTGAAAACAACACCAGTGGAAGATGCATCGCTGCCAATCATTCAATCGCTGCTTTGGCATGACGGCATGAAGTGGTGATGCATCAGATGCATCTTTCATATCTTTCATGTCTCACTGACCGATCCCAACCAAGGCATACAGCAGGTCACATCTTTCATCTGGGATGCCAAGGTGCTCTGTTTGTAGTTTGTTTTCTCACCCTCCTTGTTCTTGAACCTCTTCGGCAAGCTGGAAACCGGCATCATGATTTGGTCGCAAAAAGGCGGCTTCAAAGCTCATACGAGTACTATGTTTGACAACAAATCATGCAACTGACTCAAATGACTCAAATGACTTTACTCCGGCCAATTCCAGAAATTCCAACCAGTCCGTCCAAGCAGCTTCAATTGAAGGCACTCCTTCACTGTGAGTCCATCGCACTGGTCCTGGGTGTTTCAGAAACTGTCCACTGCTTGAAACACTTGGGTGGATTTGGGGCCAGCAATTGAAAAGATAGATCATGAATGATCATGATAGATTCTGATAGTCAGTTGTTGCCTATAGCACTTGTATCATTATAATTCCTATTTGATTGGTTATTATATAATGAATTAATCAATATTAGATGTTCGGTTTTCGCACCTGCTTGTCACTGCTCACCCGCCGAGCTTCGCTGCGCTTGTCCATGTACGCAGCTGGCGAGGTCACCTGGTGTCGTTTCGGTGTCGATTCAGCCTGCTACCATGTTGATGCCACAGGAACCGTTTTGACTTTGAATCAATTCAATTCAAATTATCTTGAAGTTGTTTATTCATCTATCTTTGTCAATCCACTTGTATATTCCGGACCAATGGCTGAATCTAGATCGACCATGGTCATTTGGCGTTGAGGGAAGAGACGAGAAACTCACAGCACTCACTGGATACCTTCAATTCCAGCGACTTTGGTGTCAACTGATGAGCTTTGCCACATCACGATCATCATGCTCGTCATGCTCATCATGCTCGTCATGATCCTCATCATACTCATCATCTGTATGCTTCTCATCATTTTGTATCATCCATCTATCATCCAAGTGGCATCAGTGCGTCTCACAGTGGCATTCATCGGCAGGGGGCCCTTGGTGAAGGGCAATGTGGTGCCTTGGCTGACCATTTCCAGCCACTTCCCGGGTTTTCCTCAAGCATTGGATGAATCCAAACATGGTCACCGGTTCGTTGATATGCCAAGAGACCCACACGCTTGGCTTTCTTCACCATAGGTTCCAACATGGCGGAGGCGGGGCGCTTCATGGTGACGCCCGAAAATTCAAAGGATGAGGAGCAGCACAGTTTCGATCGTTTCGATCACGTTGAGATATGATCGAAATGAGTGACTGTGAGTGACTGTCAGTGTTGAGAGACAAAATGGTCGGATCTTCTGCTGTTTCTTGTGATGTCTCCGTGTTGACTCTTTCTCAGTTCAAGAAATATGGCTTTGGTGTGTACGCAGTACCTGGAGTCCCAAACATGAGGTTTCCTAAATGCTTCCCAGATTTTCCGCAATTATTCTGCCGAAGGACTAATGGAAGACTAATGGATAAATGGCATAAATAACTGACTGAACTTTCTGCTTGTTTCCATGGCCAGAAGTTCACCATCAATGCTTTTTGGGCTGTATCACCAAAAGACATTCAACCAGAACCCTGGGACCCTGGTGCCCTTTTCTCCGCAGCCAATCGCCTTGGTGCCCACAAGACATGAGGCATGATCGTCGTCAATTAATGAGGCAATCAGCGAAGCTCTGCAAACTTTGTAGCTGACAGGGATTCAAAATGATTCAAAGGCATTACCCAACAAACGTTCTCTCTCTCTCTCTCTCTGAAAGGTTCCAAGTTGTCAAGAAGAACACATCATATTGTCATATTTGGATAGCAAGCAACCACAACAACCCACGGGTTGGCTGCGAAGGGTAAAAACAGATATCGATATTCCGAGGATTTCCGAGGTGCCCCATCTTTAGGCGTGCCAAATCCCAGGCATTGTCCAACTGCTGGTGCTTTGACCTTGGCCGATGGGCCGATGGGCTGGGCTGAGCTGGGCCGATTCCGAAATCCCTAACAACAATGGTAGCAATATGCAGCAATATGTAGCAATATACCACCCAAAGATCAGGGGTTTTGTTGTCACATATGGGACTATGGTGAGTTTAGGGCTTCATCTCAACAAAACCACCAATCCTGCTCACAGTTTGGCTGACCTTCGAATTTCAATTGATCACTGATTTGAAATCTTGTGCCATTTCTCCTGACATGATCCAGTTTCCTTTTCCAGAATCATCCTGCAATCAGCTTGGTCGTTGAGCTGAGAGCCATATGCCAAGTTGCTAGGTACTGGAAATATATCTGGCAGGAACGCCCTCCAGAGCGGATAGGCTGTTGTCGTTGGCACCTGGGCACCGCAAAAAAAGCCCACCATTGACCAACACTACGAGTGAACAAAGGGCGGTATGCCTTTGACCCACAACATCCCACAATCTAAGGAGTGATCCTCCTACTTACAGCACAAGTAACTACAGTCACTACATCAAATATGCAATTAATTAATTAATTAATTACAGACAGACATTCCAAAGAAACAAGACAACAAATCATCCCTACGAGTCCCATCCCAGTGCCACACAATTCAGAAGCTTGTTGACCCTTTTGAAAGGGGAAACTGCAGAAACCCAATATAAAGTTTCTTGATCTTCCAATTGGGATGTTGTGTTCATCGATTATGCCTGTATTGATTGACTTTGATAGAGGGTATGGCATGAGATAGGGTGAACTTGTACAGGTTGCATCATTCTAAATCTCATTTTCCTTGGCTTCTGAACGTCGCGCTCCCTTGAGCACGTAGCTCAAGCTGTTGATCACTAAGTTGGAGTGAAACTGTCAACTGTAAACTCTGTAAACTGTCACTTCAAATTTTCTCGCCATCGTGGTCCACAAACACCAGTTGGTTGGCCCAGAAACAGCGAGCGGCGGTGACGGTTTCCTCCACTTTGAGGCTGGGCCATCGCTTGGCGAAGACCGAACTCACCAAGGACCGCACCTTGATGCGGTAGCCCTGGTAGTTGCTGGCTGCGGCTTTACCCTCCTGGTGAGCCATGCGCACCACGCCACGGGGGCCGTCCTGTAGGGCTTTATATGGCCGGTTGATCACATATTGAAGAAATTTGGAGTCTTCATGCTCACTGGTCACCTGAAAATCCACATCAAAAGTGACCTGATCGTAGGATGTTAGATGTGCAGAGCCGCTCTTTTCAAGGTCTGCAGTGCTGGCACCACACTGCACTCCTGGCTGGGTAGCACTACAACCCATCTTTTGAACCCAGCCCTGGGCGCTGCTTGGGAAGTCTAAGTTCATCAAAAGGTAACCTTTGTCGCCTGTCTGGTTCCGTACCACATTGGTGGTGAGCTTAAAGAGCTCCGAGCCACCTCCCAGTGGGATCTTTCCCAGTGGCGTCTGGAGCTTTAGAGACGCGACCTCAAAAATCATGGCAGTTACCCAAGCCTTGCCATCGTAGAGCTCCGGCTGCAGCTTGGGGTTGAGGTAACTCTGCAGATTGCTGAGCTCCACGGGGAAGTTGCAATAAAGCATGTCCTTGTCCGACTCTTCGATTGGCAGAGCCATGGATGGAACTGCGAGAAGCGCGGCAACTAAGGTAAGGAAATATGCCATGGCTCCGGAAAGAACAGGTTTCAACTAGAAGCAAAAATAAGCAAAAAAGGCTGTAGGAGCGTTGCACATGAACTGGGCAGGTCCACTGATACCCATCCATTCGTTCTTTTCGCAGGCTGAATTCAATTTCAAACATCGGATGAACATTTTTTAGCCTTCCCAAAAAGATTGCTCCGACAGATTGGAGTTTCCAATTTGTCGAAATACTCAGTACCCTGCTACCCCTCTGCTTCTTCCAGAAAGTCAACTGTATATTGCCAAGTGTCGAAGAGTGGCTTGGAGTAGTACCACCAACCATCCCAAGTCCAGTCACAATGGGTGGTATAGTAGTCCCTGGGCACGGTACCGCGATGGAAACACGTGCTCTGTCAGAAAAGAAGCGGGGTGGTGAAGTGCCAAATTTCATGTCTCAGATGCAAACTGTATTTCTCAATGTCGAGCATGACCCAATCATGTCCTCCTCTTTTATATCTTTTATAGCTCAGAAATCAAAGAAAATCACAGGTCTCTACAGGCTATATATCTTCATTTTTGTTCGTGTCCCCATCAGTGGTTCATTCTACGCCGCCATGCCCCTTCTCTTTTTCCCAATGCCCAAAGGGCGGCACCTGATGAAGAAGGCGCATAGCAGCAATGAAGCCATCAACTCCCAGGGGATGCCTAGCCTCGTGCATCCCTCTGCAGGCAATGACATGCCATGATTGCCATGACATACCATGACATACCATGACATACCATGACTATGATCATTATATGATGATTATGATGTGATATATGGTGATATGGGAACAGGAGGAATGACAATCTCTACCGGAGTTTGAGCAATGAACATCCACTTTGTCAGCATCCGTTCACCAGCTTTTTTTTTTAAACCTGTCAGGACAACTCTACATCCACACGTCAAATTCCATACAGTAAAGTTTTATAGAATATAGCAGATTATAGCGCAGCAAATTTCAATTGTGGTTTTGGCCGCACTCTTCGATGTTTTTTGCCAAAACGTGATGGTACTCAGCAGAACGGATTTGAATCTGCCCAAGCCACTGGATATTTGCGAAAAAGGAATTGTCAATAGGTTTCCTGAGTAGTTTGGCAAACAAAATCTCTCGTGGTCCAAATCTTTACGGCTGTCCAAAGTGTCCAAATCCTTCTCTGTCTCCCCAAAATCATTGCTGGCAGTCCGTGTTTTTTTTGTTTCACTCACCTCATTGGGGTGGTGATATCTACGGCTGTTGTTATGTTTCCTCAGGCTCTCTGAGCACCGGGATTGCCAGTAAACTCTCACATTTATCGAGTCTCAACTCATGGTTGCTGATAGAACTTTTAATCCATGGCCTCCAATTTTTCTAACTCTAAAACCCCTTTTTGCTGCCTCGCTCATATCCTCATTTCTGTTGGTCAAACCACCACTTGTGGTTTGTTCAATCTCCATTTCCTGGCGTATTCAACTTCATCTAATCCCAAACCAGCAAAAAATATCTCCGGAATCACCCAGCATTCCAAAACCATCTGAAATCAAAAGATATCAAAACCGGTAAAGCTTCGCCCCATCACAGAAACCGAGGTGCTCAATGCGGGATTGCCAGGCTACCGAGGTTGTTTCTGCTGGACCTCAGTCCATATAACGATAACGAAAATTGCCAAAGGTCAATCTTTGGATCATTGCTTATGGAATGCAGAGAAATCTACCAATCTGATTTTGATTGAATATATATATATATATATTTACATACATACATAAATAAATACATACCTATATATACCTATATATATATATAATATACATCAACTATATAGAAAGTGTATATGAATATACTGAGAGAGATACGCGAATACACATCTAGCCACATACTACATAAATACATTGACGACCAATTGACATGCATAGATAAAGCAGGATGCTCGACAACAAAATCATATGAACACTGCGGTTTCTAACCGAACTGTTACTTTTTATTGCGGAGCAGGACTTGATGAACGGAACGATGCAGTGGATAAACTGGACGCAGTTCGATGGAATGCAACAAGTACCTTTTGGTAGGGCTAGGAAGGCTAGGAAACTATTTGCGTTTGTCAAATATATCACAAACAAGACTACCAAGGGAGATCAAACACTAAAAATGGGGATAAAACCACAATGCTGGAGTCATCTGCTGCGAAAGGTATGATCACGAACAATGAAAGTGATACAACCAGAAACACAGGATAACACAGGTATGTTTTCCAAAATGGGAGTGGTGGGTACAATGAGTTGACGGATGAGTAGACTGGTTTGACATGGGTGTTCCAAAAATTGACAGCCCCGAAGACGACATGCATCAGCAGTGTCCAAGGCGCTGTATTGATTACACTTCTCCAGACACGAAGTGATCTTCCCGGAGGTCAAAGTCATCAGGATGAGCCTCAGGTCGCGGAAGCTTCGGGAAATACTCTTAGAATTCTGGGTGAAATTCGGTGACATCCAGAGGTATCAAAGAATCCCTTTCAAAATCCCCGTCAACCAGGGGGTTAAAGAGGTTTCACAGTCTTATTTGACCACCATGAACAACAAATCAAGTAGACTCCTAACTAGTGCAGTCACTGAACGTTCAGCTGCAGTTGAGCATCAATACTTTCGGGCACCAAATGGTTTAGGTCCATGTCCGGATTTCTCGATTCATTGACGTTGCCAGCACTTTTCGCCCCAAACATCATCGAATCTACTCCATGACAGGCTAAGCCCATGAATCTTGGTTTTCAAATCATGTCACTTTCATTGGGCATTTTCTCCACTAACAGTGGACTCAGTGGACATAACAAAAATGCATCCCCTCGGCTGAGTGGCTCATCCATGTGGAGCACGAAGGATAAGGCCACGGAGTTCACGATGCAGTCCTGGGCTTCAACAGAAACACAGCACACGTCAAACATCGTCAAACCATGTAGACCATGAATATCCAAACATACTGTACAATATATACTTAAATAATCTTAAACCTACGGTAACCACATTTAAATATACGGATTTTAAAATATACGAACACGTATTTTAGACTACCTCCCGGAAGGTTTTTCCTTGGCCCGCCCGGCCATTTAAACATACGGAATCCAATTCATTTAAACATACGGTAACTACATTTAAATATACGAACTGGTACTTTATACTACCTCCTGTGCCTGGCGGTCTGGCCCTCCCCCCACATATTTAAATGGCGTTGCCGTGCATGTATGCATTCTTTCTGTTTCATCTGCAACATTTTGCATATAAAAATGAATGGTTTCAATGCTCAATGTTTCTGGAGGGGTGTTCAATACCAGATATGGGTTTGCCCCGACATGGGTATTACAGTATGCTGCATGTACCCAAAAGTTGCAACGTTAATGTGGACATATGTGGACCATGTTTTTGGACAAACACATATCAATATATAGAGGTGTACACATTCGGAGGGATACATACTGGGCATCAAGCTATGTTATGTAGTTGGTGTGTGAACCAAATATGTAAAATATTGAAAGATGTACTTGCACGTGTTAAATCCAGGCCATGCCCAACCACTTGAGTGTCCACTGTTCATGGCTGCAGCAGAAACATAGATTCTTTCCAACCGGAAGCCACAGGATCAACAAACTGACCATGCCGATGGCACAAAAAAGCCATGTTCAATGCTGATGTGGTGGACTCTCCAGGGTAACCGGGTGTCACCGGGTAACCCCTATCATCAAAACAAGACATATCAATGACATATCTGTAAAATCTGTACATCTCAGTTCTCCAATCGCCCACAGCGTGGTTCATAAAATCCGTGGACTTCATAAAGTTGTCCCAGCAGCAGAGATGGTCTGAGTCTCCATGAGAAAGGTGATTCCTACCTCTGCCGTCAACTTCCTGAGACGCCGAACAAAACGATTCACACGATGTTTCTGTTCCAGAGAACTCAAACAACAGCTTGTGATATTCTTGTGAAAAAATACAACTGCTCAACACTTTTGATTGAAACATAAAGAATACATCATAGAAATTAGGACACTGACAAGACTCCAAGACCGGATCAGGTTGACTCACCAAGTTTCCATAGCATGAACTTCGCTCCAAGGATGAAAATGCCGTTGATGATCTTCCACCTGTTGATAAACAGTTGGTCCATGAGGCTTTCACCAAGATTGAGCATCAGATCTTGGATTCTGGAGGTAATTACTAAACAATATCTTTAAAAATAGTATGTAATAGTCTGACATTTTCAGGATGCAGCCACATGTGTTCCTTCAATTGCGACATGTACAGAGACTGCAAGGATCAACTGCTTAGCTGCTTGGATTGGTTCTTCATAAGCTCTTTGGCCTCAATGGCATACCTGCCACGGTGACATCCACATATTCCAACCAGTTGTCTCCAACCTCGGTCCACTGTGGGCTGTTGGAAGAGTTGGCAGAGTTGTGACTCGTTGTGCCAAGATGTGCCAAGACACCAAGTCGTCTCCGGGATGTTTGAATTCGATCCATGACCTAAACATTGCACATTTGGGCACCGTATGCTGCATTTGCAAAACCATTTGCTCAACCGAACACAACTGGAACAGTCATTTTCTATGTTGTTCTGTCTTGGTCACGGGTATTCAGGCTATGTCCTGAAAAATCCAGATCTTTTGTGGCATTCAACCCTGGGGTTGTTGATTGCAGCTGAGATACTCTGATTGTGTAGGAATATCATACAGCCTGAGCTGCAAAGCTCAGCACCTCTTCCCAAACATACATTGGGCCATGTGCCATCCAATTGAAAAGTAATTTTAGATCGATTTGTGGTGATGGGTGTTCCTGCTTGTATCATTCTGATTCTATGATTCTTGTAAATGGTTATCTTGAACTTTGTGACTTCTGGGTGCTGCTCTTCCGTACCAAGTGCTAATGCATTGCGGTTTAGGAACATGCACGCCATTCTCCAAATCAAAATAAGCTCTTCTTGTATACCTTGCCGTTTGAGACACCGAAGCGAGTCACGAATTTCCCATTGAGGTTCGGTTCTACAGTGCACCATGCTTTGATGGTCTTACGTTTGAAGACTCGGGAGGGGCGGCAGTTCACGTACAAATTGGGACATGTCGAACATTGTCGAACCATAATCATTGCGCCCAGAAACAGGACTGGCTACCATGAATCCCACCGATCGCACTTCCGCGCACAGTGATTGCAGGAGGGCTTGACTTCCAAACTCAAACAGAACAATTCAATTCCTCTATATTCCACCTATACACCATGGGCACTGAAACATGGAGCTGGTAGAATGGTCAACATGGGCAACATGGGCAACATGACCAGGCATGCCAAGGCGCTAAGCATGAAAATGAAACAAGCGATCCAGCGACAAATGCGGCTTTCTGCACCATATTCGCCTTGCTCAAAGATGGAAGGTTGCTGGTTGTACATGAATGTGAGAATAGCCATCAAAACAGTGATATCCTTTGGACCCTGCATCATTCTCACAAATATCATTACGATTCCATGGTACTCCTATTTTTCCGATGTAGGGGTCAACATCTGGAAATAAGCTGATGATTTACATCCTTCAATGCCCTGAGATCTACAATCTACACATCTGCTGAGTTTTGGTTTTTGCCATGTAGCATCCCTGCACATTTCTCGTTCCTTCCAATTTCCGGATCATATCTTCGCTTTCTTGATGGGGTGTGCCTCCAAATTTGCTACAAAAAATAATCTGCCTAATTTTGTGCCGCCATTACATGAGTTCATTTGATTGAGTGATGCTCGCATTCAAATTAAATGGCTTTGGCCTACGCTGTCTTCTCCCAGTTTCTTAGATGATTTACATTCATTTATATACTATGATTCACCTACAAATCAGTAAACACAAGTAAAATAACAGTGACCAGCTCGGTCCCACCTGGGTCGATCTCCTCGTCGATTTCACTCTCACGCTCGGGAAAGAGCCTCGGGTTCCAGGTCCAGGTGCCCTCAACCTGTGGAAGAACTCGTGCACCTTGGATAGCTGAAACATGTTGAAACAGTTGAAACCATAAAATAATGGGATAATTTGGGATAATCATGGATAAACCACCTATGAACTGCTTCAGGATTTCTTCCATCCATAGTAGCATCTTTCTTGGTACTTCCAAGCGTTTTTTAATCAACACTGCCCACATGTCAGCCCATTGTCCGACCTCTTCAGCGAATCTTTCATGAAGTTCCGGGTACCTTGGGGCAGGACATCGGCTGATGAGACCTCTGATGAGTCCTCGACAAATGGGAGATTCTTTTGATTGTTGACACGAGTGACCATGGAGCTCTTGGGTTTGCCTGATGCCCATATGCTGGCCAAGTCAGAAAAATGATTCCCAGATGGCAAATGAACATGCCATTGCAGCGCGACTGCTGAATGTGCCATGTTTTCTTGCGATCGAGCCGCTCCAAGACTTGAAATCGTACAGTCTCGGACCATCCACCTCCGCAAACAGCTGCTGAACTGACAGCCACCCGAAATCATTGATATTCCATCATATTCCATCATATTCCAACTGCCGAACCAAAACAGGTGGGGGTAGCTTCAGAAACATCACCCAAAAATTCCCCCAAAATTGCAGGGTAGCTGGGTAGCCTCAAAATTGCTTGGAAAACATGACTCATAAGCGTCACAACCATCACAACCGTACCGTCACAAGCCATGGATGGCGTGGGGGGCGAATATTGCAGAGGCAACAGGCCAAATATGCAGACCCGAGTCGCCAGCGTGCCGCCAGGTCCGGTGCAGGATGGGCTCGAAGGACAGTCCTGACAGGACGGAGAGAAATGTGGACAAACAATTCAAATTTTCAAGATAGAAACATATATTATCATATATTTACATTATATAATCAACACATCAGGATAGAAATCACTAATGGAAACCAATGGAAACCAATGGAAACCAATGAACATCTGAAGTTGGAGTTGGAGAAGATCTCGCGTGTTATCTCCGTGGAACTAAGAAATTTCTTCAGGTTGCAGTGGGTGCACCAAGATGATCCAAGATGTACCAAGTCACCTCCAAAGGAGCTCCAAAGTCACAGAGCCACATCTGCCCTGCGAACCTGAGATCTCCGCTGAGAGCTGAGAGCTGCTGAGATCTGCTGAGAGTTGAGATATCTGACGATGGTCTTTGGAGTCTTTGGAAGTTTGATGAAGTTTGGGGGTTGCAGATGTTGCAGATGTTGCAGTTTACTCGAAGGGGACTTTGTGGGATTCTAGCCATTCTTGCTGCTTTGTAGGATTTTCCTTCTGATTCTCATTGGACGCATATCCACACCTCTCACCAAGAATATGTCAATGTACACCATACGACCGGTGGAAACCATCCCCTGTTTTGATGGAAACCAGCCCAGCGGCAGATCCAAGACGTTCTGCTCGCGAGCGATCTCGCTCAATAGCATTGATCTCAGCAAGCAGGCGCGATGAAGGGCTGTCAAAACACTGGCTGACCAGTCGCTGAGCACCCTTACTTGTCCAGGTACTAGTAAATCATGCTAGCAGTAAATCCAAATAGGCTACCACGCTGTATGCCACAATGCTAGCCTGACACTCTCCTCTCATTTGTTTCAATCTTAGAGATTGTTGACAAAAACAAACTGCTAAATGCGGCTCCAATCTCAAGAGTGATGCCACAGATTCAAGTATCACAATCAGTAGGCAAACTCAACGACAGGATGATACGACATCTGAGACTTCTGGGATCTCTAGCCATGTTGCAGCTATTGCCTTTGGCCGAGCAGCTGAAGAACAAAGTTCAACAGGAAAAGCATATAAACCTGTCATGGATCGGGATGCTTTCATGGACAGCAAAGGATTCGAAGGATTCAGCGGTCGATCATTCAGGTGGCGATTTGGCCCAGTGGTTTTTAAACTTGTTTCAAACAAACTATGGTTGTATGAACCCCAGTCACAAACTGTTTTCTTATCAGGGATATATCTGTTATAAGAACCCTGGGGTCATACAAGAATCCCAGAACCAAATCTACAAGTCCAAGGCGCTCGAACCGTCACAAACCTCAGCTGACAAAGAGGCGGTAGGAAAAAAATCCTACCCTCCGTGTTGAATGAAGAACAGTCCACTGGCCAATCACTTCCTGTGTAAAATGCTGGAATCAGATGTCCATGATCATCAGCAATCATCACATGGCTTTGTATGTCGTGATTCAAACATAAATCGTCCAAGGTCCAAACTTAGCGCTGAGTCATCTGTCATGCAACTGACAGCAGCAGTTCAACTTCCCTAAGAATAACCCGATCATTTCGAAACCCAGGCATTTTGGGGACAAACCAGTAACCCAAGGGTTCACCACATTTTGCCATCAAAGCTCGTGTCCGAAAGTTGATGGTTTACCACTTGCGCCCACTTACCCCGAAAAACAACGTGCCTCCATTGGATCCCCAGACCCCACCAGACTTCACCAGTGACTTGGCCAAGGGACGTTAAGGCGCGCGGCCAGCGGCAGGAGCGCCCAATCTGTGGGATCAAGATCACTGCCTGACCGATTTGGGAAGGACCTAACATGACCCAAAGGACCCAACCAAAGAATGTGGGAAACTCAGCCATGTCGTCACTTGAATCACTTTCGAGGACGTGAAAAATGGGATGCTCTACCTGATTCAATTTTTCCACAAATTGCTGCTATGCTGCACCGTAGAGGGACTCCTTTTCCACTTCGTGGTGCTGATTCTTTGGCACATGGAAATGGCCCACCTTGGGAGATCATGATCTAATGGGCCATTCCTTGACAGCCCGAAAAACCATGCCTTAAATGACTTAAGAACCCAGGGTGCCCTCAAAAAACCTCATTTGGTCTTTACGCAACGGTTCCACTGTACTTCAAATTTGAAATCACACGCCTTTGTCCAGCTTTGTACTGGTGCTTCTAGGTGCCCAATTTGACACAGGATGGGAATTTCAGTGGAACATCTGGGTAACTCACCCCACTTCACCAACACTGAGAACAATTTGAGGGTACTGTATCCCCGTGATTGTTGGCTACATCTCTATTTTCTACCTATCTATCTGTATGTAATGTAATGTAATCTAATGTAACGTACTGTAATGTCATGTATGTATACATATATCAGCGTATATGGAAGAACTGAGTGTTTTTTAATTAATATACCCATTTCTGATATAGAATGGTAATATCTCGTGGTAGTATACCCAGTCATTAATGCCCACTATACCACCATTGATACACTCAGTTCTGCCCATGACATCGAAGGCCGCACCATGAAGGCAGTGGCCCTCTGGCGATTGAGCTCCTCCTCATCGTCCTGGAAAGTGGTGCCGATGAATACATAGAATACACATATACCTAATATATATATATATGTATATATATATATGTATACATGTTATATATATATATATATTATACAAATATAGAGATACACAGATCTGATATGATACAAGCTGGTGGTTGTGTATAATGATATATGCCAATACACCACCCTTTGATTGATCAAACTGTGAAAATAGCGGAGAGATACATGATGTGAGTCAAAGATGAGAAGCATAAACAGTGGACCGATGGTATGCATGATTCAGTCAATACACAGCAGACAGGCAACAATCATGAGGGGCAAACAAACAACCGCAGAGGTGTCGCAAAGAAACTTAAGAAGGGATGGACGGAACGTAGAGGGGTGTAGCGAGTAATAGAAGAACCTGTTATTCCAACTGTTGGAGGGTATATTAAAAAACATGCGAAAACGACGATGGACATCCAAAATGAGCCAAAAGATGTCACTTTCAGCTGCTTCCGCTGGAAACAAACCTGCCTCACTCTCTGCAGTCTCTCCACACACGTCCCGAGGCGACATCGAAGGGCCCCCCAGCCCTCTATGATTTTCTTCTTCATCGACTACGACGCACACTGGACCGCCCTAGGTAACTGACGCTACCTTTCGTGATAATGAAGATAATGAAGATAATGAAGTAAGATAATGACGATGACATCAGCCCCATGAATGGTTGGTCAATATACATCTCCATCAAATCTCCATGAAACAGCTATGGCCACTGCTCACAGGGCACCATCGACACGTCTCGGTGGACTCCTCGTCGGAGTCATCCGACTGTTCATCCGTGCCTGCAGCGGTCATGCCAGGGGTTGAAAGATGCAACATGGAAACCACGCGGAACCTTCCAGCTTTTGCTGATTTTGAGCCGTTGCCATTTGGCTATTTCTGAAGTTACCCCTTTCAGTTGGCTGTTCCGAGCACTTGGGTGGATCTTGGGATGAACCATGATGAACCGCAAAGTTCACATATGGGGGTGGTTTCCCAAAAACCATCAGACCCAGCATTTGATGACACCAGGATCGCTTCAGGTCGAATTGTCCCAGTTGTCCCGGATCACATTCAACTGCGAGGTGCGACAGGATGAATACGTGTTCAGATCGGACACCGGTTCACTACTCCTGACAGCAAGGGACATCCCCTCAAACTTGTTAAACTTTCTTGACCACTTGTGGCAAGAAGAGGCGAATCAGGAAATGGGATTTGTTTCCATCAACAATTGAAACTCTGGTGTCATTCAGCGCCCTGAGCGAAACTCTGGTCCTTTATCGAGCTCAGCCGGTGGTGAACTGGTTGATGTTTTCAGGGAATCTAACATGGTAATGCGAAAACCGCTCTCGGATCCGAACATCGTTCAGAATGGACGCAGAACGAACCACTACGCTTGCTGTACGTAGGGTACTTCTTCTTGCCAGGTCAGAATACTAGAAGGGAATCATCCAATAGTTGGGGTCTTGAATTATGATCCATGTCAAAACCAACCATGTTTTGTCAAGTCTCTTTTCCGTCTCCAGTTGCAAATTGCGCTGCTGCATACTGGGCAGCGCAGCTACAGCATGGGGGCGCAAGGCCCAAACAAACCATTGGCTGAAGCTGAGTATCTTGGGAAGAGGCTGGAATAGCTTGTTTGCATTTTTTGCTGGAGGTTTTATTTCAGAACCTACCGAGATAATGCATTCGCATGTTGGTTTCGAGATGTTTCAAGTATAGGAGAAGGCAGCTTGATCTCGGGTACTCGTCAACTTTTGAACAGTGCCATATCTGATCTGTCAAAAGAAACAATATTTTTTTGTCCTGATCAGCAGGGTGTGCCCAAACAGAATTGCACGAGACTGATGCCCGTGATGCCCTTTCGGTACGTGAAGGATATCTCCTCCTTGCTGTATGCAACCATTGGTCAGGTGCGTATGACTCCCAGTGTTGGCTGATTTCGATGGACAACACATGCTCTAGGTGATTCTAGCACCTGAGCCAGATTTGGACCATTTGCGCAGCTGCATCTGAACTTTGCAAGAAAAGGCAAGAGATGCATTCATCTCTCAGCTTCCGGATCCCACTTGAAACATTAGATTGAACCGATCATATTGAAAATCTCTAGACCGTTGCAAATAAAATGTGCTACATTTTCTCTCTCTTACAAGTCCTGACTCATTCCACCCAAACGGAGTAAGTCCCCACATTGACTGGCATCATAGCAATCCTGATTGTGGTTCTTGATTTACGATTCACAATGTCTGATTTGCCTTCGATATACCCCTGCTGATTCTTTTTTTCATGCTATGATCATGAACCATCAAAATGCAATCAGATCAATCATAGAATGATCAAATATCATGAAATACCATCATGTACCACCAAATATCACCATCAAATGTCATCGTCAAATATCATTCAACATCATCAGGTAGAAACATGGTAAAACACACATACACACACATTCTTTTCCCTTTTTTTCTTCATTTCTTTCTTCCTTTTCGTTTGCCCTTCTTCGCTTTCTTCGCGGCATTCGGCTTTGGCTGCGCCTTGGGCTGCGGCGGCGCCTTGGGCTCCTTGGGTTTTGGCAGCGGAGGTGGTTGAAGACAATGTCCTGGCAGATTTCAGCAGATCAAAATAAACTTCAGGAGGACTGAGACGCTGATAAAAACAGTGCATCTATCTATGGATATGAATTCAATCCCGTCGGCATGAAACTGACTCCCACGAATCCCCCAATCAATAAACAATGACTTTCCATGTCCGATCAAAACATCAACCAGGGTGGTTTTGAGCTGAAGCAAAGGCCTTCTCGTAGCAGCTCCGCGACCAGGCGAGCGATGTTCTTGGAATCGTCTAAACCACAGTGAGGCCTCGCAAGCAACAAACGGCTAATGTCAGTATCAATCACTAAGGATAAACATAGCAATCCTGATTATCCTGATTCAAACGAAAGTCAACATAACATCAATGATAAGGACAATCATGACAACAATCAAAACAATAATCACAATGATCATGGTAAAAGTAATGATACTGCAAACAATGCGGCTCCTTCCCAAAAAGGACGTGACGCCAACATATGCCACACATACTATTTCATTTCTGGGCAAATGTCAGCCTTGATGCGAGAGGGCGCCGACATTCGCATCCACAATCCGACAGATGTTCCCCTTTGACATCGCATCCCTTTGTGCATCTTCAATCTGCATTTGCTAATTGAGGTAATTATGTATATAATCATATTTTATCTATCCGTATTTATTTATGCTAGTGGGGTGTTTCTCAAAAGGAGGTACTCCAAACCATGTTTTTCCGATCAAACAATTGCAAACTTTGGGTGATTTTTGGGTCTACCGGTCTACCATTTTGGGAAACCCACTTTTGAGGTTGTCGACTGGACCTGGGACCGCACCTCCCTTGAAACTGCAAACCTCGGCAGCTCAGCATCTCCTGGTGGCGCCACTAAATTATGTTAGTCACTGTTTGTCAGTTGGGAATAATTCGCCCCTAAAACTTGGCAACCGGTGATGATCTGGAAACTTGAGCTCGGTGGATAGGAGCTGAAGTATGGGGGCAAGGAGGCAAAACACAAACAGGTGTGCTGCTTGGCGTCACTCTGGTGCATTTGGCTCATGTCTCAAACCTAGATAAAACAATTATTTTTTTTCACATGAAGGCACCTTCTGAGAATTGAGAACAAGAAAACCACCCTGCGTCAGGTTAACACATTTTAATCATCTCCCATCTTAGAAGATCCTCCGAACTGTTGAGTCCTGCAAGCTGCACTTCTTTTCTTTGAAGACTTCGCTGAAGGTCTTCCTTGGCCGCTGGTAAGCAAACACCAGTGCCCTCCATACCCAGCTGTGGGACCAACTTAGTTTAAGCCAACATATTTGGATTTATAGCTCTGAATGAACACAAAACTACAAATGCACAGTGGAACATGCCCACGTTCACCGTATCATTCGCTTGGATTCACTTCCAGTAAACAGTCCCTTTGACATAACAAGGATCTTCACATCGATGTAGCTCTGCCAGCAATTGCGCAAGTTTAGGCCTTGGCATCTAATTCGACGTGCAGAAACGATCTCTTCAACGCAGTGAAAAACCTAATTCCCATTGACAGAGATAAATGCAGAATGCTCATACGATTTCTCAGCCAGTTTTATCACCAAATTCGCACGATTTCCCCATCGTCACCATAATCAACTTATCAACCGAGTGTGAATGGAACCGCTCGGCAAACCATGGATTTTACCATGGATTTTATACCATGGATTTTACCATGTTTTTATCTGATGATTATTCAAATCTGATGATATCTGATGATTCCAGGGCAAACTCAAAATGGCTTGTTCATGGAAGCACCGGGCCTTTGCGGCGGCATTCCGGCCGCAGGAAGCCTTGCAAATCCATGGGCCCATCTGTACCTGGGATCCCGTTTCTGCCGGGGAATTTAAAGTTTGAAAGAAGTGATGTCAACAGAATTACCCTCAGGATTGGCTTTAAGTGAAATCACAACTGGCATCTGCGTTTTTGCATCATGCACATGTGAGCCGTGCAGTAGAACAGTTTGAAGTCCTGTTGCAACAGGAAATCAGATCATATTTGCAATACCATATGTTGCAAAAACGGTTTTGCCAGTGTTTGCACTTATGCTGGTTCAGGGTACCCTCAAACGACATCATCGGTCCATCCTCCTCCCTTGCTGTACAAATTAGAGTGTCAACTAGTGACCAACTACGCAACAGTATCGCAAGTGCGGTCAAGCTGCAGAAGACAAAGGTCCGAGCACCTCGATGTCGGATTGGGGATGATTGGTATTGTCAATTGGGATTGATAGATCATGATAGATCCTAGCACAGTCGACACACCAAAGTTGATGTGAACATGCTCAATGATGAGGTGTCACGTTGCCATGTTTGAGGTTGTTTTGAGATTTTGAGGTTATACTATTTCTTCTTGAAGTCTTGGGGCTTCCAAAATCAACAGTCAACAGTCTCATGGGGAGTCAAGCAGCACAACCATGAACATTTTAAAGCTGCTCTACAACGGACGGCTTCAAGATGTTTCGTAGTTTCAAGCCATTGGACAAGTGGCCTACCTTCAATGAGCTCTGATTCATGGCGACTGGAACAAGTTCTTTGATACTAGTACATTGCAAAACTCGGAAGTTAAGGATCAGTACAGCCACAAGGGCCATATTGCTAACTCCAACCTGCCATCATCCATGCTCCTGCGGCAAGTGTCCAGACGCAGGGCGATAGAATAGCGATTGCTCCTCCAGGAAGGAGTAAAATTCTCGCAGAACCACATCAATTGTATCTGCCTTGGTGCTGGCAGGTCTGATTGATCATTTGGCATCATGTGGAATTCACTTGTGAGTCGCAAAATGTTGCTCTATGAATCTCGGGTCAAAATCAAAGAACAATGTGGCATGAACCCCTTCAGCCAACCTCCTCACTGTCGCCAAAACTTGTTCCGCATCTGAAGCACCAAATTTGGTCAACAACAACCTCCCAAAGGGGGAGAGGCAAGGAAAGGTTTGGTCGGAGTGTCGCCTGGCAAAACCTCTGGCAGTCAAATCACATTGTCGACCCACGACTGCTGAATCCCGGTGAGCTCAATGCAGAACTCCTGCTGGAGTAGGAGATGGAAAGGGAATGTAGTCCCAAGTCGATGCCACTCAATGCTTTCCGGTCTTCACATCATGATTTCCTGGAATTGGATACCACCAATACCATGTAAGGTGTGAAAATTATCAGCGTCAAAAGGGGATTCGGATCTTTCAAGTGGGCCCAAACATCGTTGAACCCTTCCACTTTCGGGTCCGTCAGCTGAGGTTTCTCAGTGGGTCGCACATAGCGATGGAATTCCAAATCCACCTGGCATTGCTAGACCGCTCAGCCACACGTAGTCAGAATCTGGGTGTGGATTGCATGGATCAAGACTGGGATACACATGCTCCACAACATTGGCTTTTTTTGTTTGGATGGTCTATCATCATTTTCATCCGCATATTGCCACATTACATCAGATTACATCATACTACATCATACTACATCATATTACATCATATTACATCATACTACATCATATTAGATCAGATTACATCATATTACATCATATTACATCATATTACATCATATTACATCATACTACATCAGATTACATCATATACATCATATTACATCATATTACATCAGATTACATCAGATTACATCATATTACATCATACTACATCATATTAGATCAGATTACATCATATACATCATACTACATCATATTACATCATACTACATCATATTACATCATACTACATCATATTACATCATATTACATCATTAACATCATATAACATCATATAACATCATATAACATCATATAACATCATATAACATCATCTTACATCATATTACATCATATCACATCATACTACATCATATTACATCATACTACATCATACTACATCATACTACATCATATTACATCATATTACATCATTAACACCATATAACATCATATACCATCATATAACATCATATAACATCATATAACATCATCTTACATCATATTACATCATATTACATCATATTACCATGTTGGTGGAAACGGATGATCCGGAAATCGGCAGCCATTTGTCAGCCACGGAGGCAGCACCTCCAAGGTTTCAGAGTTCAAGAACACCACTGGGAACTCGATGATCTCGTGCCTGAACTTCCTCCGAGAAAACGAAAACAGCCAACTGGGCCAACTGGGCCAACGGACTCAACTGACTCAACTGACCTAGCACTGCCCTTTTCGCTCCTTTCGGTGGTGCCCTTGTCGCAGGTGCATTCGAAATCCAACACTGCGTAATAGTCCTCAGCTGTACATCACAGGTGTCATTGTTCAAGACCAGCGATCATAGATCAACCAACATTTTGGATCTTGGATACATATAGCCACCATAGCTTATACATCTGGCGTTCGAAGAGTTTGTTTCCAACATCATGTTAGTTAGTCGCAGGACTGGCTCAAAGAAATCGCTCAAAATCTGTTCCTACCAACCAACGCAGTTTTAAAGGCATCAAAGGGAAGCGTATGTTTTGAACGAGGCAAGCAAACTCAAGGGTCATCACTTTTTTCCAAATCAACCAGGGAAGACTAAAGTGACTAAAGCCTGCTACAATCAAATCTCCAAGCTCTGGACCCCATGATCCATGCTAGCAATGGATTCTAATTCAAAATAAACAACAGTTAAGTATGTCATAGTATGTCAAACATGTGAGCACCATTTGAACACTTTTAGTTCCCCCAGGTTCAACCCATCGACACATTGCCAGGTCCAGCCGGTCCAGCCGGTCCAGCGGCAAACTTCACCTCTTCGCTCTCTTCGCTCTCGCTCTCATCGGAAGCACTTCCGGCAGATTTCTCTGTGACACCTGAGACCTCGTGAAACTGACAGCCGCAGGAGTAAGTTACCCATAGATCTTTGATGTTTCTTTTTTTTGGTCCAATATACATTGGCAACTTGCTGACAATAAACATGCGATCTCATTGGATCACCAATTTGATAAGTGATAAGCTGCCAAAAAGAATGAATCGTGGCCTCATCAGCGCTGGTGGCTGGCAGCTGCTCGCCCATGGGCCACCAAGAAATCTTGGGCCAAGGTGTGCTAAGAGCCTTCACCCAATCTTTATCTCTTTGAAAAACTTAGAATTGTACGGTGAGAATTTCCACCACACCAACAAAAGGTTGTTGAAGCAACCACAACTGTGGGGTCACCTGTTAGATCAACATAGATCAGCTGTGCAGTTTGGAAATGATGGGAAGCCTTACGAAACGTATGTCGTCATCTGAGCCTCGTGGCTCACGTGTCATGAATAGCCCAAGTTCTCCCAGGATTCCCCAGGATTGATCTACAACCAGCTCACGATGAACAAACAGAACAAGTACAGTAGTTGGGGTCCAGTTGAACTACCTGGGAAATACCTGGTACAAATCACAATGCATTACCAACATTTGTGTACTGTTGATTGACCCTGTAGTTCTTGTATGTTATTGTAATACACTGACCACCCCAGAGGGATATCTGTGGAAAACCTCAAGTTCATCACCGACTCACCGCAGGGTCCAGGTCGCGTCCCATGCGGCTGAGATCTTTCACGAAGATGGGACCCCAAGGTAGGGCGTGCTGGCCATGGCGAGAGTTGGGATGTAACTAGCAATGGGAACTCATAGAACCAACAAGTGGGATATAGTATATATATAGTGGATACTGTGGGATAAAGCCAGGAGTTCAGAAGTTTCTGAGTCAAGGTTTCGATTCAAAACCAAGGGTATCACGGATTTGAAGACGATTTTTGTATCAAACTATCCCATTTTGGAAGCACTGCTAGATAGTGTTAGGAAAGTACACCCAAACAGAAAGGCAGGATTACGTAACAGATCGAACAACGGCGTTGGTGAAACCATTTGGTTTGCTTTGCTACTCTCAAACTGGTTTGGTGTGCCTTGAACTCCAAAAAGAAAAACAACCAACTCCAAAAACTCCAAGTGATCTCCGTTGGTTCACCAAGTGTGCTGAGAATGCCAACATGCCATCTCCACAACACTAATGGAATACAACGCCATGGAAACAGCATCCCCAAGGCATTGAATTTCAAAAACCCCATCCCTGCCACATCCCACAAGGCCTGTCGGTAGAGACGGTGATGAATTAAACCTGGGCCCACACTGCAGTGGACGGCAAAACTAAGTGTTACAAAAAGGCCCATGCACAGTTGGGTAACAGGTAGTGAAGTTCATGTACATTTGCGGCGCAATTTGCGGCGTTGTTTGGGGTACGATTTCTGACCTCAAACACGCCCCAAAGTCTCACACTGGGAGCAAGTTAGAAAAATCCTAACAGTCCATCGATATTGGCAATTGCTGTGGCTTGGGAGAATTTGCACATTTGCACTTTGGGTCACAGCAAACTGCTTTTTGAAAGCAAACAATGAAACCCAAAGTAATCCACCTTTCTGCAACGCGTACATTATTCTCGATGGTGTGTGATTTTTTTGAAATGCGGCATGATTTGGCATGATGCGGCGTGCTGCGGCATGATGCGGTGTGATCTGGTATGATGTGGCATGAAAAAAATCAGTCGTTTCAGTTTCAGTGATGGTTTCTTGCGGGCCAAAACCGAGCAAAACCCAAATATGTCAACTTATGGTTGGCAAACAAAGGATGTTGTGACAAGGCCGATGGGCGCCGATGGGCAATGGAAATGCGCAATCTTCCATTCCATTGCCCACGTTGATATGTTTTGTCCGAGACAGCTTGTGAGCGCACACGTCATTCCCACAGTGGGTTTCCCAGGTTTCCCAGCGATCTGGATCAATCTGGTCAATGACCCAATCAGCATAGTCCTGCAAAACGTCCCAAATCTCCAAGCGTGTACAGCAGCGTGCAATGTCTGAATACTGGGGAAGGTTGTTTCTTAACGTTTTTAAGGAATTTGCAACTTGTCATGTCATAAATTCAATTGTTTGGTATTGGCCGATAGAACCCCAAAGACCAGATGTTGTTCTCATTGTAAAAACTATCCCATGTTGGGGGCGGCCAATATCGGCCAATGCCCGCTTTGCAAAACAAAACGCCGCACCAGGAAACAAACGTTCTTGAAAGTCATTCCGCACAATGGTGTGAGAGGATCTAAAATACCGTACAGTTTTTTTGGTGGCGCCCTGCAAGCAATGGCTTCAATGAACCAACCATCCCATCGAAAGAATGGAGGCTGGAACCACACGTGCACCCCAGTTTGCCAGAGGTGTTGCGCCAGCCGCGCCCACAAGAAACAGCCCAACATGTTGTGTCCTGTGTAGCAGCTGTGAAGATGATGAGCTCATAGCCGTGGGCGTGCATTCCTCGCTGCGGAAATTAAGCCGTCTTGCAGCGCACGCTGCGCACTTTCCGTTTCGATTTTTAAGCCGTCACGGCCGCCCACCCCCAACAACCAGGACATACTTGTTTGGTGCGGCCCTCTGGTGCAAGGGAGCAGGCACAAACATGGCTTCAGGGGAGACAAGTGCTTCCGAGATTCTTTGGATGAATTCTTGCATGCCCGGCCTGCAGGCATGGGGAAGTGCTCCGCTGCTCTCAGGAGCACCAAGGGGCAAGGGTGCAAATCAAGGTCGGAAAGCGAGATGGCGGAACCGCGTGTTAATTGCAATGGTTGGGCATCGGCTGGGCGCTTGCCCTGCCGAAATGCGATGCTTTGCCGAATGGAACAGCAGCTAAGCAGCCTTACTCAGCAGAGGCATTAAGAACACGTCATCCTATAAGACCAATGGTAAGCTAGAAGGGGGGACACGGACAACTTGAATGCAATCGGGATAGACCAACGCAGAAAATTCAATCCCTTGAAGTTGGCGCGAACAGGGGTTGCAACAGTTCCCGGACCATGTTCCCAGAAGTACTTTCCAAGTGCATCTCGCTTCTACAAAGGAGGTGAGGGCAGAGCCTCCCACCCATACCATGGGATTGGGGGATAGGTGTACCATTTTACCGGCATTATGTAGAGAAACAGAGTAAGCATGAAGCAATCGTCAGCAGCATAGCGTGAAGATTTGTCAAGCAGTTGCACAGCGCCCAACAACAAACGCCAAGACAGAGCTCTGCCTGACGCCCATTTCTAGAACTGAATGATTAGAGTTGTACCTTCATTTTTCATATTCTATTCCAAGTTCATATGATGACCTTAATATCATGAAAGGAAACAACTTCGGGGACAACTTCAAGAGAACTCAGAATCTGAGTCAGGCAGAATATGATAACAACATAGGAGACGAGCCATTCACATGACTGTCACTTCAAGTCACTTCAAATCTTTCCCTGATGACCCATCTCTGTTCGGGTATCTGTTCGGGTATCCAGGAAACTCTCTTGTCCAACTTCCTTTCTGTTGTGTATCAAAATTATCAAGAAATTCCAGAGCAACATGCCGAACACTAGCCACAATCATCCAAAATTGCTGGAGACTTCACTGTTGTAGACTGAACTCTGGGAATTCTCTGCAAGGGATAGGGTTAAGGCTGCAAACATCCCATCACTGGATAGCTACCACAACAAGTTGACAATACTTGGAGGAAAATACTGGGGGTTAATCCGGGTAAATCAGACAATCTTTGCAATGCATCAATGGTCTCGTGGTGTTTTGAATGATTGCCGCAGTGTCCAAAAACAGACTTCTTGTACCCCTGACATATTGTAGCAAACTGTAGCAGTCGCAGACAGGAGAACCTCAAAATATCTCCGATACGGAGCGGTACAGGGCAAAATTCTCAGACACTGACAATGCAACTGGGATATTGCGAAGAAACTGCATTTGATCTTGTCGGCAGCGAGTTGTGGCTACAGAGCAGCAAACCAAACCAGTCTCAAGACAAAATCTGGCAAATGTCAACTTCAACAGCAATTTAGACTTACCATCTGGTAATTTAACGTAGCTATTGAAAATGGCCATTAATAGTGGATTTTCCCATTAAAAATGGTGATTTTCCATAGCTATGTTAAATTACCAGAGGGTAAACAATATGGCAACATGTCCAACATGCAGCTCGTTGGCCAATGCCTAATCTCATAGCTGCCCATCCCATCGTGCTCCGAGTAATGTACCAAGGTCTCCTGGGAGCCAGCTGGACCTGGATAGGGTCCTATGATACCTCGGTCGGGGCACAATTAACCAGTGCTAGCTATGTATATAAGAAGAATATCTCCCATACCGTAATAACAATAGCATGTATGTATATATACATATACTGTATATATATATATATGATATCAAAATATCATATTATAATAAAATCATAATACCATAGTATCAAAATATCACAATACATGCCGTCATATGACATGATATGAAATAATGCAATATAGCATAAAATAGTACAATACAAAACAATACAAAACAATACAAAACAATACAAAACAATACAAAACAAGCTAATCTAAGCTATAACCTAATACAATATAATTTTACTTAATGTAATTTGACATCATCTAGTCTAATCTAATATAATATAATATAATATATATAACTATATAATGTAATAACAGAAAATAAAACTATAGTGTAATAAAATACAATATAATAGAATAGAAAAGAATAGAACAAATAAAATTTAATAACATACCTTACCTATTGTGTCTTGAAACTAGGACACCCCCAGAGACTCTTCCCGCTGTTCTCTGCGCCATCTGCCAAGGCTCATCAAGGTCCAGGACCAGGGAATATGCCTGGGCGAGGGAACGTGGGCATCATATCATGGTCAAAATCCCATCAAATAGAAAGGGACTGCTTTCCTGTGCAACTGGATATTGCTTTGGAGACTCAATTGGTGTCTTCTTGTTTCTGGTTTGTAGCTGTGAGGCTTAGCAATGAGAAGGCAGAAAAAGTGGCTGGTCAGTGGAAGTGGAGGCTGAGCCTTGCTTGTTCTTTGAAAGATCTATCAACCCATAGAATGTCAGGCACTCCTGATACACACTGAAAGATTCCACGTCTTTCGCCAGGTCCACCTAGGTTTATGAAAGCGTAAAAGGGTTCGATTTTAACTTTTAACCTTGATCCATAGAGGTCCCTAGGCTTCCGGACATCTGGCATCTTTGAGGGTGGCAACTTGGGATTCGCATCCAAAATTGGAAGCATCGGTGGGAGCGGTTCGAACCTGAGGCAAATTTGAAGATGGGAGGTGGAGGAAGCTGCTAAAATGTTTATCTCCTTCCCCGAAACAGCTTGGTCTCTCTAGCCCACTGCAAACTATAAATCCATCGGCATCCTCTTGACCTTTTTGGATGCAGCCAAATCTCAACCCAAATTTCCAATTCTTGAGCCGTAATTACTCATAAGCCAAGTTGGAACCAGATTCATCCAACAACCTGAGGCCCTGAGGTGTCTGCCAAATGATGGCCCCATCCTTGGCGAAATGCTCCGCACCATAGCGGCGATAGGGATCCTGGGCTCGACAGCACAGCATCGCACAGCAACAGGTTCCAATGCACCAACCTTGGGCCAAAATTTGCAAAACAAAACCATTATAAAAGAACACAAGAAACCACCTGCAGAAAAAGGCAATTGCAATCACACTTTTAGGTTTCATATGGTTTCATACATGGCCCCTTGGTCCTGTATGGGCCACGGGCAGTCGGGGTCGCCATCGGTGTTGAGCAGGGCTTCAAATCGGATGCAGCTCAACATCTTTGACCTAGACCAATGAAAATAGGGGGAATTATCCCATCCAATGAGGTTGATTTTATTCACTGAAAAAGGTAACTTCTGCAGAAAACATGGGCATCTATCTTATCAAACTTGCGATTTATCATGATTTATCCAACAAAATGTGGATTGATCCAATAAAAACCGGTCATGTTTGCCATCAAAAGGTGGATTTCAGCAATACAAAAAGGGGATACCACCACCCAAAAATGCCCAAAATGTGAAGTTGATCCAACAAAATTGGGCATTGAACTAGTTCAAATGCCCGGAATTAGCAATGCAAAGGCTGCCTGATGGCGCTGGCTCGCAGGCGATCCAAAGGCACCTCAGATATGGAGCATGTGCCCTGGGGCGCCGGGGTGATCAACAAACTATGGATATACGTAGCCATCGATTCCATAGATAAGATGAATAAGTTTGAATGTATTTTGTATATAGTATATGTATATACTGTATAATTACATCAATTACATATCTTTTGCCATTTTGCGGTCCTAAAGAGGGATCCGTCGTTGTGCTGACTACGCACAATTCTCTAATATGAAAATTACTTTCTTCGAGTCATCCCCACTGAAACACTATCCTGACATAGTTTATGACAGACCATCTGGTATATATCTATATAATAATTATTATTATATGGCATATTCATTCTGACATTCTATCTGACATTCTTTCTAGCATATACTTTGACATTCTATCATATCTGACATTGTATGCAAAACACCGGAAATTGCTAATGGAATAGGTTTGGGTCCCAACTTCACTAGCTTCCAAAGCATTGTTGAGCTGAATGCGATTTCCAAGTTGGAAACTGCTTATCTTGGAAACTCAACGACTGGCAAAGAATGTCTGACCCATCTGACCCATCTGACACATGAGAAAGTACCATGCTGAAAGTGCGTTGATGGACTCAATTGCCAAGATCTTACTGGTGGATATTGGTGGTTGGTTCCAAATGTTCCAAACGATCCAAAAAGTATTGGTCACTTGGAGTCACTTGGAGTCACTTGGTACACTCGATGTGGACAGGCCGACAAGGATAAAACATGATCCCAGGTCGCCCGACTCGAGAGGCCAAGGTGGTGTTTACCTCTGACCTGGCGAAAACCGAAAGCAAAATTCATCCTGGTATCATTGCTATCATTGCTATCTTCATTGCTATCTTCATTGCTATCTTCATTGCTATCTTGCGATCTTCCATGATTTCTGAAATATCCTCTGAAACACATCCCATTCCAAAAGTTGAAGTAAACTATAGTAAACTATAGTAAACTTCATCCATCTGTGGGTCATCTCCCCCCAAAAAAAACATGTCGGGCGTGGCAGCACAGATACTTGAGATCCAGAGCCGAAACCTTGGCCAAAATTCATGGGTGATGTGTCGATGGCCTGCTTTTTAGCACCCGAAAAAACATTGGATTCTGCCCAAAACCCGACTGTTGGTGATTTCACTGGATTGGTTTAAGGGAAAATTTACAGGAAAGCCCCATATTTAATGGGAAAATCTATGGTTTCCTGTAGATTTTCCCTTAAACCAATCCGTTGATGATTTCAAAGATGTATTCATTGTCCATCTTGTCCCAAACCTCAAAATAGAAACATAATCTAAATAGGCCGACGATCCTAACGGTCCTAACCAACACCATCCTAATGGGCCTGATCTTCGAGAAAAAGTAGCATGGTCATGTGATAACTGTGATAACTGCAAACTGTACAGAGATGGATCCACCACCCCCGATCACTGCAGCGCCTCTCGCAGTATTTGGACTTGGATCTCCCGAGCGACTGGCAGCCGGGGCTCCGGTCGGAGTATTGCTGGTGGGAAGTCGGAAACTTAAAAAAACAAAACATGGTGGGGTGGGTAATTTCAGGTTGATCCATTGAATGTCAATGCCCTAAGTTAAATCACGTTTAATACATCTTTATACCAAAGTTAAAGTCTTATCAGAGTTTAATCATGTTTGATAATCAAGTAACCGACATGAGAAGACAATAGCATAGAATTCATAGAATTCATAGAAAACAATAACCATCATGCTTCATCTGACCGTGCGCCGTGCACCTGCTGAGTGGCACTCGTTTGGTCGTGGCTCCACGGCAGAGTTGCCGGACCTTGGGAGCTGACGCTGGCGCACGGTGGCACCCTTTTGGGCACCTTTTTGGGGACGGACTTGGTCTGAAGATTTGAACCGTAAGACAACGTGTCAAACACATTCAAAGAATTTCAAACACAAGTGGCTTGATATCATAATTTGAACATATTTGAACGGTATATATTTCGAAGTTTCAGGCTCGGTTCATCCCATGGTGCTTGACATTGAGTGGATATCACTGATACCTACACTGAGCATCCCAACCACGTTGGCAATCATTTCGTTGTGTTGCCTCACAGAAGGGAATCCACCATTGGAAACTGGGTGTCTAACTGTCTAACGATCTCTTTTGATGAAAGGCATTGGCACTTGAGTCAACTTGAGAATTGCCAGGTATCCCATCTTTAGATGGTGTCAAAACATGTAAACTTACCTCAACCCCACCAGTCATCAAGTCAATTCGATCAAATTCTCCTGAAGAATTCATCTAAAAAACTGTCAGTAATTTCCATGAAACTCAACGAGACTTGGCGTTTCACAGGGCTCGTCTGGCCGTGTCTGGCCGTGTCTGGCCTCAAGGCCATGATATGCTCACCCCGGCGCAAACGTCGGTAGCGCTTCACACGCACCTGCGCAGGGTGCTGCCATATGCTGCCATCACCCCTTGGGATCCTTGAGATCATCTGGGGTTCCATCACTGTTGACTATCTCAAATCTGTTGACAGACCTTTCCATCCTGTGAACAGTCAACAAAGATACTCGCACCTCTGCGGTTTTCAGATGAAATCGTAGGTTTTCCGATTTGGTTTGCAACCATCCACTCCAAAAAAACATCTGCTGTGATGGCGTTCCAAGTAGAGCCAAGCGATACCCCTCAAAAGTGGTCCCAATCAATTGAACAGCACTCTTCAATGTAAAAGAAAGGTTCATGAATTAATATTATCCAAACCAACAATTACTATGGGAATCTATGGAAGCTCTTGAGGATTCCATTAAGGATCGTTCATCCGAAACTGCCCGTCCCCGTCCCCGCTTCCCACAGGCATCCTTTTTGCCGCCCTCTACTCTAGCTGTTGAAACCCGTCTGTGTTGGAGTGGTGTGTCTATCCCAAAAGAATTCGTTGAAGTCTGAATCATGCCCGGGAGGACAACAACGTTGCTCAAGTGCCAAGCGTCTGTACAGTTTTTCTGGATTTCAAATGCTGGATTTGGCCACCATGGCCAGAAAGCTCATATAGGATTTCAATGAGCTCGCTGGTGGCTCATCCTTAGTGGCGGGGCCTCACAGCCCTGGTGACTGTACCAATGCTACCATGTGCGGCGCGTGCGACCATGAAGATCACATCATCAAAGTTTCATGTGCATTTTGGGGAACAAATGAGTAATGTAGAGCACGTGGTGACAAGCCCAGAATCAATAAATCTTGGCTCAATGCTAACATATATATTGTATTGCTATCATATGCTATCCCATTTTGGGGTACCCATGTGGATCTTGTCACTTTTGAAACTCCTCGGGATGGCCATTGAGGCACCGCGCTGGACAGGTCATTTGGTCAGCTGGTACGTGAGGAAACCTAGGTTTGATGTGGAGAATGGCAGAAGGCAGGAAAAAGGAATCAACTCCGTGAATGTTGAACATGATCAGCTCGTTGCTGGAGATTCCTGGTGAAAGATTCTAGACCAACATTGATGTAACCATTTTTTCAAATCACACTGACAGATCCTCCCAACGACTTTGCACCTCTGCGAAGCGTTTTGCAGTTCGTTCTCTCTGCGCATGACCTTTGTTGAGCGACTGCCCATCTTCCCCAGGCATGACAAACCAGCAGTTCTTCCAAGCATCCGAACATGCTGTGAAAAGCAAGAAAACACACTGAACTGCACGTGGAAGACACACGAAACTGTTTTCTCTTGAAACCAGTTAACCAACATGCCGTTGGTGGCACGGGACCCCATACTACCGTAGATGGACGAAATATTCAAACCCCTTCTATCCGGTACAACCCCCTCGCCCCCAAATTTCAATGTTAATGTAACCTGAAGTGGGAGACGAGTGTGTTACCACTTTATAAACGTTAATTTCTCAACCATTTTTTGAAATGTTGTAACCATTTTATAAAAAATAGTGCTTACCATTTTATAAAAAAATGTTGCTCACCATTTAAAAAAAATAATTTATAATATTTTCTATTTTAAGTTTGCTTGGCGTGAATCTACATTTATTTTGCCTAAACTTTTCTAACCTTTTCTCCATTGTATCTTACCCCAAATGCAATTTTTCTCCATTGTATTTTGCC
>Ga0126342_10000818_pt1 | contig 38597 bp, 22 predicted proteins | sample Cyp1metagenome_FD_92528 | JGI IMG/M metagenome (GOLD analysis project Ga0126342, IMG submission 92528) | Coral microbial communities from Lord Howe Island, Old Settlement Bay, Australia - Cyphastrea 1 metagenome | ecosystem: Host-associated > Invertebrates > Cnidaria > Coral ...
ACCTTGATAGATAAGATAGATAAAGAATAAATAATGGAAAACATATATCACACAATCAGAGGTAGAACTACATCACCAAGGACCCTAGAATCCATTTCCAAAGACCCCCTATCAGCTGCAAAAACCTTTAATATGTTTTAATGCCCATGTACTTCGCCTTTTTTTCTAGCCCCAGCCACGTGGGGTGCAGCGCCGCATAGTCCGCCGCCGTGCGGTGGCTGCGGCTTCTGGCCGCCACATTGGCTGCGGCACCGAAGGACAGGATCCGCTCCACCAGGACGTCCTTTTTGGTCCATGGCATCGTCCATGGGGGATACCATTCCCATGATCAGATGATCAACCTATGGAATACCATTTGGTTATTTAACATGGCCATGGAAAATCCCTCATAAATGGAGGTTTTAATGGGAAAAACATCTATAAATGGGCAATTTTCCATGGCTATGTTAAATAATCAGATGGTAGATACATTTGTTGTTCCCAAAGCAGACCTAGTCTGTAGCTATATCATGCTATATCACTCTATTGGAAAATTCATATTCAGACTAACGATAAATCCACAAATAACCAAACACACACAAACTATTTACCCAAAGTTATGACTCACATCAAACCAGTTTACTCAACTAAAAAAGAACTTGAGTTCCATCCATATAACACATATATATATATATATATATACAATCATATACATACCACATATTACAAAACAATATATTTAGAATAACACATAGTGATAAGTATGTATAACAAGATATTAGTTCTAAACACAAAATATTAGAACACTATATTAGTTCATGTCACAATACTTATAACAATATACTATTTAGTTCATGTCACAGAACTTCTCAGAACTCAGGTCGGCTCCGAGGTACTGATGCTGGGCGGCCCGAGGCTCCAGCCGCCAGCATCAGACAGGTACAGTCGTGACGTCTGGAGCGGCGTTTCAGCAGCTCCGGGGCACGTGGACCTGGAGAGCTGGGGAGAAGGCTGAAACATGGCTGAAAAATGGCGGCTGGTTTACCAGCAAAACAATAGCAAAACTATGAAAACATGCTGGTTGATCTTGTTATATATATATATATACACTATCGATATATATATATATATATGTATATATGGTATATGATATGTATATATATATACACATTATGTGTGTATGTATGTATATATATATGTAATTTGTATTGTCCAAAAGTGGGACAATCAGCATAGATGGTGCCAGACTGTGGCGGCAGTCGGGAGTTTCATCACCATTGGTACCAGTACATTATCTGGAGCCATGACCGAGGTCTGGTCTCTGTAGTATCCCCAACTTGGGCAGGGTATAACTGTTGTTTAATCTTCAACCCTCCTTATAAGCCAGTGACGCTGGTAGTTGTTTCAGGCTCTGGATTGAAGAATCCCTTGGCAGTTGGAAGCTTGCAAGGGTTATGATGCAATCCCTGACCCCAAAATATTGCGTGCCCCACAGAAAAGCCTGGTTTGGTAGTGGATTGTTGGAGGATGTTAGGGGAACTGTACAACAATTAGGCAAAAGGATTCTTTTTTCGGCTTCCCAAACCCATCCAGGGCCAGTTGTAAACACGTTGATCCAGTTGATCCATTATGTTTGTTGCTCAATCCCCAAATTGTTTGTTGTTTCATGTCTAAAACTTCCCTTTTTTGTTGGTTACCCTACTCAAAGGTGGCCGGAAAATCCCCACTTCGATCATGGCTTCCCATTGAAAGCTGGGCGCTCTTCAGAAGTTCCATTGCCAGCGCTTCATCTCCCCTCTGAAGCGCCCAGAGCAGCTCATCCGGATTCTTTTCATCGACGGAGGCGGAAAACGCACCGAGGCGGGAAACGCTGGAGCGACACGGTCCCTGGGTGACTCCGAAGGACTGAGAAATCCAAGGCTTCAAGGTGTTCTTTTGCACAAAAAGGCCAGGATTTAGCCATGAAACTTGGGGATGTAATATGATGTAATCCAGAAATGATGCTGGGATGCTTGATGTTGATTGACAAATATAGGGTTGCAGTAGCTAGTTTAATGGCCACTAAGACTAACATGATAATCCACGATGGGAATCAATATTGGTACGGATCAACGGTCAACACCTGTTCCCTACAGTACTATTTACACCAAAATAGTTGGTCATGGTCATGATGGATGCTCATGCCAAAAAACGAACACACAGCCACAGAACTATCTTTAAATCTTTGAACTGCAAGTACTCTCAAAATGATGGCAACATCTAGCCCAATTTACCAATGTTTAATATACACATACAGATGTGTTAAACTTAGGCACTCTAGAAATGGGATTGACTCTTCCGATGATCATCCCATGTTTGTTGCTTTGTATCCCCAGAGCACCAACTAGTCAGACGCTTCCATCTTGGTGATTTAAATATGTTGTCATTTTGTGATTTATCCATATGTATGACTTTGTGGTTTGTGATGACAAATATGTTATCCATATACATATTTGTCATGTTGTGATATTTATCCTAACACTCTGTCAAATCATGTCAAATTGCCTTGCTGGTGGTGAGTCTACATCTTTGGTCATATCCCCATGCTAACCCCATGGCTGGTGACAATTCCTGGTGCGACCCATTGGCGAAATTGTTGTTTTTGTCAGTGCTCAGTCCAGTTAACATTTCTGCTAGCACAAACACACAGAAACCATCTTTTTGCATCTTTTGCAGTGATTCATTAATAGTGATTATATAATAGTGACCAATAAGGATTTTCATGGTGATCAATAGGGATTTGTCTGGATATTTTCATGGTGATCAATAGGGATGAAAATCATAATATGATTACCATCTGGTTATTTAACGTAACCATGGAAAATCACCATTTTCAATGGGAAAATCCACTATAAATGGGCCATTTTCCATGGCTATGTTAAATAACCAGAGGGTAATATGCACCCCCCGTTTCCGGTGGCTAAAAAACCATCCATTGTCCCACGGCCCGAGGCACTGGAGGTGGCCTCCAAACAGCAAACTGCAGCGATCGGAGTGAGCAAGAAAGGGCCAGCAGCAACCAGGGAATCGCAGGTTTCATGTGGAGGCGCCGTAAACAAATGGCATTTGATAAACACAGTTTCCTGATGAAGATTGGAAAAAAGAACTGGTAGTTTTCACAAGAAAAAATCAGACGCAATTCGCGCTAGCTTATAAAGAAAACAAACAAACAAACTATAACAAACTGCTTACTTTCGATCAGCTTCACAAGTTCATGAGCGAGGTCAGGAATTGTGAAAACCCTTTTTGGGATGGGCCATCCTTGACTGCCAAAATGGAGCGGCAATGGCATAGCGTGGAACAAACAATGATTGTGCCAACAACAAGCAAAACAATATCATCGTACCAGTATAAACCCCACTGTTATAGTAGTTGTAGGCCAATGTTGGCCAAGTAAATCCGCATAATTATGCATGGTTATCGAAGTGTATATGTATAGCTGGAGTCACTACGGCAATAGCAAGCATTATATATGGAATCCTGAAAAGGTATGGCCAGAATGTCCGTAGAAGAAGATGCTCTGAACTCAAGAAAATTCGCTGGCCGATTGGATCTACAAGCTTGCCCCTCAATCAAGCTATCTAACAAAGTGTGAACAGATTCTGCAAATCCAATTGCAGCCATATCCGCACGATTGATTTGAAACCACCAAGCAAATGGGTGTTCAAAATTAGGGTACCCCCAAACCCTGTGCTTCCCCATTAGACATGACCAAGTTTGGACGATAATATGGGGCCCCCATTTACGAAATCCCCAAATAGAAATTTGCCAAGGGTAGAACCCACAGCCAACCCCTACTTGGCGGAGATTGCTCCCAGCACCCAAGATACAGGGAAGAAAACTGAGTAGAGAAAGAGATACAATTGCCAGTTTCCACACTTACGTATGTTTCATTTAGCTTTAGTGGGCTGGAGCAACTCTGCCAGTTGTGGGTGGTTGCATAGTTCACTGGATGCAGGAGGGAAACCAAGAACAGCAATTGGGATTTGCCCCTAAATTATGTATACACTTCAACATATATATCATATATTGTAAAGTATATTACACTGTGAAATTCTGGATATCTCTGAGTATGGTCTTGCCAAAGTATGGTTTCCCCCAAGGAGCCCGGCGGAGATTGTATCGCATCCTCAAGGCATTGCTGTGGGAACCCCCAAGCTTCCATGTTGAGACATGTTGGCTCACCATAAAAACGTTACATAACCATATATTAACATATGAGTAACATCTCATGTCCTTGAAAGAGTTGGAGTGCGTTGGTTGGAACATATCGGTACACATTTGTTTCATCTTCGATTCTGGGTTAATCAATTATTGTCCATGCATCCATCATTTTATAGGAATGTAGTTGTACGGCTGAGGCTTGCCCGGACTCTCGATGATGATGATGATGATGACATCATCATGAGGATGATGGTGAGGATGGGGATGAGAATGAGGATGAGGATGATGATGATGATGATGACGACGACGACGACATCATGATGAGGATGATGGTGAGGATGAGGATGAGGATGAGGAGGATGATGATGATGACGACGACGACAACGACGATGACAACGATCAGGAGGAGGAGGAGGAGGACGACGACGAGGAAGACGACGGCGACGGCGACGGCGACGACGACGACGATCATCATCATCATCATCATCATCGTCATCATCATCGTCATCGTCATCGTCATCCTCGTCATCCTCGTCATCCTCATCCTCCTTATCCTCCTCATCATCCTCATCATCCTCATCATCCTCATCAGCCTCCTCCTCCTCCTCCTCATCATCATCATCATCATCATCATAATCATGGTCATAATCATGGTCAATCCTAAACCCTAAGCCCTCAAACACAAAGTCCAAAACCTGATGTAAGCCCCAATAAGTATCACGTTATTGTATTGTTCCACATCTAGAACATGTCTGATAATAGCATAGGTGATATTTGGGACTGGGGGCACTATCTTGGTCTGTGTTTTTCGTTGTAGTTTCCAACATGATCAAACGATAGCCATCCCAAACTGCCCTTCCTAGAAACCGACCTGCCGATGGACCTACGCATCTAAGTATCTACCTGGCGAAGATGTCCATCAATTCATCCATGTACCGTCTTGGATAGTTACCCTCTGGTTATTTAACATAGCCATGGTATAGATGGCCCATTTATAGATGGTTTACCTATTAAAAATGGTGATTTTCCATGGCTATGTTAAATAACCAAATGGTAGCCCATGTTAGCCCTACTAACCATCATTGCAGTGATGTCGCATCGAGGTCTTTGTGAGGTATCCAGATTCAAGTTTGCCCCGCTCTGCGTCAATCGAGGGAAAACTGTGCACAACTGGATTAGAGGATTTAGAAAAACTGTCTGGAACGGACTAATTTGGATAATGCTAACATATGCGTTGTACATAATATCAGTAAGATACAAAACTGAATTATCTGCTGAACATTATACATGCATACATAAATAATCATAGATGTACAAATATAATATAATTATAATATATATATTTACCATTGGATACCCACACTTTGGCGACTGCTCCAGTCGGACACTGTAGCGGATAACACTGCAGCTCTTCCTTGCCTTCTACTGCTGAAGTCCCCAGTGATGATCAAATGAATCCCACAACATCCACTGACGTGAATTCAAGGAAAAAAATGGAAAAACAACATGGAAAAGCTATGGAGTCATTTTGGTTTACCTCCTACAATTAGTGACCTATTGATGTGCTTCGTGAAACTATGTGAAAATAGGGGTTACTTGTGAAAATGGCTTTAATGATTTATAGGGCACTCATTTATAGTAATTTGTGAATACTATGGTGTTCGTGTCAAAATTGTTGGGGAGATGTTCGATTTCCGCGACATGTTCGCTTCCGCCAAGCGTCCATAGGTACCGGGCTTGGTGCCTAGACCCAGATTGTCATTGCATGTGGAATTTATGTGGGACCACCATTCCCATACTACTCCCAGATACTATTCCCACAAGAAACACCCAATAGTTGGAAACTCTGCCCATCAGAAATCTCAAGAGTTGCGAAGATTATGGGAATGAAGGGCCCATTAGTTGTGGGTCCCTACAAATTCCATGGACATAGTGATTCGTTGTTCCATGCTTGTCATATCCAGACCTCAGCAATTTCCAATGTTTGACAAGTTTCAATTTGTTGTTGCTTACATCCATACATTACTGTTGATATGCTGTCAAGAATGGGGGCCCCTCAGTTACAGCCCAATTCGGGAGGGTTTATCCATTTTGTCCCATTTTTTGAGCCTGCATCCATCTGTACTATTCTGTACTCGCGTTTTTCCCAAGTGAATTCCGCAGATTATTTTCTACCAGTGAGGGGTGTTTAAAACTCCATTGCCAATGTTGCATACCTTCTCTTTACTTGGTTCATATACAACGTAGCCTAACCAACACAAATAAATAATCTGACAAAAATGTATATAATTATCTCCATGCAAGCCTAAGACAAAACGATACTTAACATTTATTTGGTTAGGATACAGGATAAATCAGGATAGAGCATAGTTTAAGCACATATATACATACATATATTTATATATATATACATACATATATATATATATATTATATTAATATGTTTAAATATGTTTGAATATGTTCACATAGAATATTCTCATCCATGGTAAGAAACATACGGGTTTGTCTGACAATACGATACCTGAAAACCCGTGGGTTTATTGTAATTTTCCCATTTTAAAGGACAACAAATTGGTTTTTATACGGTATATGTACCCCATGTTCAGACACACCCATAAGCAATCAACCTATCACAACCTGCCGACCCAGTCACCTTTGAAGCCACGAAAGCATCGGGTGAAGGCGTTCGTAGTTGGGGCGACTGCTGCACGGCGCGGGACCTTGGGAGGGCGCCAGACGCCACTTCCGAAGGGTAGTCCGGTCCAATTTCATGGCGATTCATGGAATATTATTCGGATATTTCGTGAAAATTTAATGAGATATTAAGATACTAAATGAACATTTAATGGGATATTCAATGACAATTTATATAATGGTATATTTAATGGTGATTTAATGGGATATTTCATGGGAATATAGAACCAACATGAACCAAGTTACCCTCCGGTGTCGTCACACGAGGCTGGGAAATCCCCGTGTCCTAGCCATTTTGCGTGTTTGATGGGAAAGTCATCGAACGAAATGGGGGATTGTCCATTGATTACCGGAAGGCCGGAAGGTAGTCAATATCCTGACCAATAGCAAATAACTCAAATATGGAAAAAGAGGGTCAAAAAATCTCCATCCAAGGTTGACACGATATTTCACACAATGGGCCTCTATATTCAGATGTTCTCTACGCGACACCACAAGGTATATGAGTTGGATTCACTTCCCAGGATTTATAGACATTACTAGCACTTGCATGCACTTGCTAGGTTTCGACAGATTTGTTCCATTGATAGGAAAGTTGAGATTGTATGGAGTATGTAATGTGTTGTAATGGCAAAATAATTCAGACAAAGATGGCACATCCCTTATCTGCAATTAGTAGGGGCCCATCACTTTGCAGATGCCTTGGCAGGCATTGTATGAAATTGAAATAGACACAGTCGAAGGAGCGCAGTGTTCATCCCCAAACGCTGCGGAAGGTTTCGTATACACCGTAAAATACCGTAATTTAAGTCGTTATTTCGTATGTTATAGTTGTACCTTGTCACTGGGATGAGAATTACATGTTGGGCGGCTTCCCTACTGTTTTGGTGGCGATGTTTTTCAGTCTTGAGGGCTCGGGTCCCTATCCGAGGGCCCAAACGGACACCGCGTGGATGGAGTTTCCTAGGCACTGAACGCTTGGATGCAGAGATGATGATGATGATGATGATGGTGATGATGATGATGATGATGGTGATGATGATGATGGTGGTGATGATGATGATGTTGTTGATCTGGTTGGTGGTTTTAACCATCTTGAAAAATATGAAAGTCAATGGGAAGGATTATGAAGGATTATTCCCAATATATATCAATATATGGGAAACTAAAAAATGTTCCAAACCACCAACCAGATGTTGGTATCAGATGAACTGTTCAATTTTGTGATCAGCCACGTTCCTCAGCCTCGATGCTCTGGTCCTGAGGGTTTCTTAAGTCATGGGGGATCCCCAGTTGTCACCATGGGTTTCAATACAAAACTATACTAAAAATGTCATTCATGACTTGGATGATTTGGGGGTACCCCCATTTTGGACATCTCCATCGCTGCGACCCCCGACCGTTCTCTTTCGCCAATGCGCATCCACCTGTCAGCACCATTTCTGAAATGCCAGACCCATGGCCAAATGCTCTGTTGGAGTCAAGGTTTCAGGGAACATGATCCTTACCCTCTGGTAATTTAACATAGCTATTGAAAATGACCATTTATAGTGAGTTTTCCCATGAAAAAATTGTGATTTTCCATAGTTATGTTAGTTTACCAGAGGGTAAAATATCGACATCTCTTGAGGCAATGTATGTAAATGTTCCTGCCAAGTCCCCGAAGAGTGAACATTGAACTCGAAGTTGAACATTGACCCTTTGGAAAAGGAATTCATCTTCCAAAACGAAATTTTGTTTCTCGTTCCATGTTGGTTTTCCAATGTTTTCCATGGAGGGATCTACTTGGAAGGATTGGCAATTTGATATCATCACCTCAACAATCCAAACCTGCGATTTTAATATTAGTGGTAGAATCCAAATAAAGTGAAGACATCCAGTCACCGGGAGAAAAACAAACTATTCGCAAATTGCAACATAAAAATCCCAGACTGAGATTTCTCACTCCAAAAAGGAGCTTTGGTTGTTTACTGTCGGGTAATGTGACAGTTGCTATGGAATATGTCCCATTTAGTTCGACGATTTATCGATCAAAACTGTGATTTTCCATAGCAACTCCAATCCGAAAATAGATCCACGAGTTGGACATCTGGAAATACAAGGAGAAATCGGAAAATATCATCCAGCTACCATCCTGGAAACATATTTCTATCTAAATCTTTAGGGGGTTGTATAGGCTTGTCAAGTTGTTCTTTAGGGGGTTGTATAGGCTTGTCAAGTTGTTAATGATTGTTAGTGGTTGTTAATGGTTGTTAATGATTGTTAATTGTTGTTAATGATTGTGAATGATTGTCAATGGTTGTCAATGGTTGTTGATGATTGTTAGTTGTTGTTAATCGTTGTTAATGATTGTTAATTGTTGTTAATGGTTGTTAATTAGTGTTAGTGGTTGTTAATGATCGTTAGTGGTTGTATGTGGTTGTTATTGATTGTTAATGGTTGTTAATTGTTGTTAATGGTTGGTAATGGTTGTTAATGGTTCTTAATGGTTGTTAATGGTTGTCAATGATTGTTAGTGGTTGTATGTGGTTGTTATTAATTGTTAATGGTTGTTAATTGTTGTTAATGGTTGGTAACGGTTGTTCATGGTTCTTAATGGTCGTTAATGGTTGTCAATGATTGTTAGTGGTTGTATGTGATTGTTATTGAGTGTTAATGATTGTTAATGGTTGTGAATGATTGTTAGTGGTTGTATGCGATTGTTATTGAGTGTTAATGCTTGTTAATTGTTGGTAATGGTTGTTAATTGCTATTAGTGATTGTTAATGGTGGTTAATGATTGTTAATGGTTGTTAATGATTGTCAATGGTTGTTAATGATTGTCAATGGTTGTTAATGGTTGTGTGTGGTTGTTAATGATTGTTAATGGTTGTTAATGGTTGTTAATGGTTGTCAATTGTTGTTATAGTGATTGCTAAAAGTTGTTAGCTGTTGTTAGTGGTCGCTAATGGTTGTTAATTGGTGTTAGTGGTTGTACATGGTTGTTAATATATGTTAATGGTTGTTAACTGTTGTTAGTGGTTGTTACTATAATATGTTAATGGTTGTTAATGATGGTTAGTGGTTGTTAATGATTGTCAATGGTTGTTAACGGTTGTCAATGGTTGTTATTGATTGTCAATGGTTGTTAATGGTTGTGTGTGGTTGTTAATGATTGTTAATGGTTGTTAATGGTTGTTAACGGTTGTTAATGATTGTCAATGGTTGTCAATGGTTGTTAATGATTGTCAATTGTTGTTAATGGTTGTTAATGGTTGCTAATGGTTGTTAATGGTTGTTAATGGTTGCAAATTGTTGTTAATGGTTGTTAATGATTGTCAATGGTTGTTAATGGTTGTTAATGATGGTCAGTGGTTGTTAATGAGTGTCAATGGTTGTTAATGGTGGTTAATGGTTGTTAATGATTGTCAATGGTTGTTAATGGTTGTTAATGGTTGTTAATGATTGTCAATTGTTGTTAATGGTTGTTAATTGTTGTTAATGACTGTCAATGGTTGTTAATGGTTGTTAATGATTGTCAATGGTTGTTAATGGTTGTTAATGGTTGTTAATGATTGTCAATGGTTGTTAATGGTTGTTAATGGTTGTTAATGATTGTCAATGGTTGTCAATGGTTGTTAATGGTTGTTAATGACTGTCAATGGCCGTTAACGGTTGTTAATGGTTGTTAATGATTGTCAATGGTTGTTAATGGTTGTTAATGGTTGTTAATGATTGTCAATGGTTGTTAATGGTTGTTAATGGTTGTTAATGATTGTCAATGGTTGTTAATGGTTGTTAATGATTGTCAATGGTTGTTAATGGTTGTTAATGATTGTCAATGGTTGCTATTTGTTGTTAATGGTTGTCAATGGTTGATGGTTGTTTGAAATTCCCAGATCTTTCGTCTCTTCCCGGCCTTCGCTTCCACCTTCGCTTCCGTGCGCCTACGGCGAACAACTTCCCGCCAAGGCGTTTCCCGACAGGACCTGGGTGAAACCAATGGCTATGGAAAATTCCATTGATGGATTGGGTTTTGCAGAATCATTGGGATATTAATAGTGGTTAATAGTGGGAATATTGAGATACCCCCTGGTTATGACTAACAGTTCGCCATGGAAAATCCCAACCATAAATGGAGGTTGATGTCGCTGGGAAAATCATCTATGGGCCATGGCTTCCATGGCTATGCTAAATAACCAGAGGGTACATCTACAATGTAAATATTGTGTTATGAGTTATGATTGTTATTGTATTCATGAAATATGTTTGTATTAATTATGTTGTTCTGATTAAAATAAGAAAAATAGTACGTGTGTGATCACACCAAGATATGCTCCTTCAGGCTATCCCAGGTATTCCAGTAGCTGTACACATTATTCAGCCATGCTCAGTGGATGGTTTTTGTCTTCTGGCCAGTTGCTGTGCTTATGTCATAGGCCCTGCTCACCTGAGTCTTGCAATGGTAGAAGTGCTCATTGTGGCATTCATTTCATTTCATTTCCGTGCTCTTAAAGGTCTGTGCCTTTGCTGCAATGCAAACAAATTAGGGAAAAACCTTACAATTGGTAGTCGGGAAGCCAGGTGCCTCTGTAAATGGCAGAGCTAGCTCTTGCAGCTCCCTGGATCCATTCCACCAAATGTGAAAATGGCACCTCACGAACGCAAACATCCTGTCTCCTTTCAGCGGATGCAATCTTTTGTACAATTGCGTAAGCAAGGGCCAAACAAAATCGGTTGGGATATTCCTTATGCATCGCAGTACGGAAACACCCTGAATTATCCCTTCCTATTGCATACTGAGTTGGCTTCTGCGCATGAGGGTCTGCAACCTGGTAAATATCTCTGCGGAAGGTTTCCAAGTTGAAGTGCAACAATCCAGTCGGTTTGATGGCGGATGCTCCCCACTTGTATTGAGCAACGTGGGTCAAGTGGGCCTCCGGGTGCTCCAACAAAGTCTCAAGGATAGCACTAGTCCAGATACTGGGACGTGATGGGTCACAAGGTTTGGCAGGGTGTTCTGAAATAAAACAACCTCCAAATCGCATGTGGAAGCTCAAAGCAAGCACACCTTGTTGAAAAAAATTACCTCCAACATGACACTGCTTCAGTTCGCGAAGGGTCAACCCTTCGAGTCCAAAGAGCATGTCGGCAGAGCGGAGTGGCCTGGGACAGGCACGCTTGTCATCATCGGCAGCGGGCATAAATCTGGCTTCGCTGAAAGTCTCACACGGTGAACCCACAACCGAAGCCGCTACCAGTCCGCTCTCGTAAATCTGCAACAAGGCATTCCACGAGGGTGACCCAATCATCAAATCACCAAACTCCAGGGAGACAGCAGTGTCTAAGGAGAGCACAACTACAGTAATTCCACGTTGACGGCATAACTCATGCAAATGGAAGTGTACATCATGTGTGCGGCGTCTACCGCTAAAGAGATGGAGGACAAGATAGGCAGTGGTGCCATCAGGCAGCAAGATCTTGGGCATCGGCCTCTGCTGGGGTAGGTCGAAAAATTTCATACCACGAACAGAAGTTTGCCACTGCATCTGTTGCGCAAAGGCACGTATGACACGTTGCTGGGTCTTCGTGTTAACCTTCACCGCTTTCTGAAGTCCTTCTCGTCTTATCGGCCTGTGGGCAGTGGGCACAGTAGGCATGCAATGGGCAAGGCAATGCTCAAGGTGCGCAATGCGTGCAAGGAGCCGATACCGGTCAAGTTCAGCAGCAAAATCCGCAAACAGGGAGTCAATGTCGGCCTCAGCAACTCCGTCTTCCAATGTAGCAATGACATCAGGTAACCAATGTTCACCCCACGCGAGGAAAACCATCTCAACCCACGGGTCAAGGTCGTTGCCAGCATTGGCCGCAAAGGTGAAGTCGCACAAGGTTTGAACCCAGGCGTCCGCAAGGAATTGTTTCTCACGATCGTCCGGTCCTTGAGGATAATATCTGTAAAACCAATCAAGTGTCACAAACGATAACTGGTTTCCAAGGGATTCACTGGCTTCAGATGGATTGTCCGGGTGGTGTACAATCTCAACTCGTTCAAGGCACTGTTGCAGCTCAGCGGAGATTTTGGAACGCTGTTGTTGCCAAACGGGGTCCTGAAGCACAGAGGGTCCCAAGGTCTGGAGCGCCTCTCTCCTTGTGAGACCAGCAACCCTGGTGGTAGTGCCAAGGTCAACTCGTTCATATTCAACACACCTATTTTGTTCCGACAAGGCAAGGTAACAAGGGTTGTATCCAAGTCCTTTTGGAATATAAGAAAGGTGTTGTTGGAGTCTCTGGGTAGACCACAAAAATTTGCCGCAGTGAAGACATGTGCATCCCTGCAGGAATTTGCGTTCCAGTGAGAACATAGCATGCGTCTTCCGTTGATGTGCAAGCAAGCCTCTTTGGGTCTCAAACCTTTTGCCGCAAAAACAGTCAAAACCAACACCTAGCTCTTCCCAATCTTGGGCAACAGAAGTGAAGGTGGCACCAGCGGATCGCAAATTGCGGAAAATATCTCCATGGAGCTTCCTCGCATCAGCCATGATGCTATTCTGTCGGAGATGCATCTTCCAAGCTCTGCGAACCAGGGCGTTCCAATTGGTGTGCGGATTTTGCCACATCAAAATGATCTCCGTCAAATCTGTCACCCCATTGCCTGGTAATTGCCCCGGAAGGACATCGTTAAACCAGGTCAGGTCAGCTTGAAGTCCATGTAACCAAGACAGGTCAGAGCAATCAAACTCCCGATGGAGCAGACAGTGCAAAAATGGTGGGCCAGTGCGGAAAAGTCTCTGGGCGTACAGGAGTCGGTCGACCGCAAGCCGAGTCCTCACATCTCCAACATTAGCCTTAGCAAGGATTTGCTCAGCGGTATATGGCGTACGCCCCAATCGTAGGACTCTACGCAGTAGCCCGACAAGGGCGCCCTGCAGATATTGCAACTGCTTAGGGGCTGGCGTGGTCCAAGCGCCCAGACCGAAAAACAGTTTAGTTGCGATAAGGCAATGAAACATCTGCAATCTGATCTGAATGGGTAGATTCTTGTTAGTAAGGATCGGCTTGCTAAGCTGAGCAAACGCTGCTTTAGCAGTGCCCACTCTCACACGAAGCTCACACATTAGGTCATGGTTCGATGCGAAAATCGTACCCAAGTGCTTATATGAGGCAACAAAGTGTAACCAAGCCATAGATCCATCGGAAAACTGGCATTGGACACCTGGGATCGGGCAAAGTTGGAACCTCTTTCTGAGGTCACCAGAGCCTTTGCCACGAAATGTGATTACAGCACTAGTCTTACCCTTGGAAAAGTTCAGCAAAAACCCAGCATCAGACAAGAGGTCATGCGCTTTGGCCAGAGCAAGCTGCAAAAAGGGCACAATCGCATCGGCTGTATGTGTGGCTAAAGGAATAGCGATATCATCAGCCCAAAGAATCGTGGGGACATCGATCTCAAGAGAATGCAGGAGGTTCTGGTATTCAGAGCATTGTGTTAACCATTCGTCCATGGCTTGTGCAATCCTGGCCATAAGGGCATGAAACACGATATCCGCAAGAGGGCTCCCTGGTCTTGTACCCCTATGGGTATGCAAAAGCCAGCGGTCATGGATGGTGCACCAAGTACAAATGTGGATGTCTTGTAACAGACGCACAATTGGGTCTGACAGGCCAAGCTCAGCGAGAATACCAGGCAACCTGGCAAAGTGCTGAAACTTGTCGATCGGATGCCCAGAACCCATGAGGGTGGCCATCACAGGTGCCAAATTGCAGCCATCACAAGAACCGACCACCGCTTCACGCACAAGGTGATGGAAAGCACTAGACAGATCAAGAAACAAGATAGCACTGCTGATCCCATGTTGATCGCAAATCGTCCCAAATGTGCGGATGGCCTGAGAACCATATAGCACTTGTTGACCCGGAAATCCCCCTAACTGTCCCGGAGCTCTAGTACGTTCAAGTTTTCCCATGATTTGCCCACGCAAAATTGCATGTGCACGTTTGCCTGCATTTGAAAGGAGGAGGATCCCCCGAAATTGCTTGGCCAAAGAGGGTTGCAGTTGCTTAGGTATGATGGCCATCGGCCCACCTTTATTTTGAATGGGTTCACTTTGCCACAAATACTCTTTCAAAAACAGGTCATGGTATAGGAGCGCTAGGGGAGCCGCTGCTTTGTGAAAGAACTCAGAAGGCAGTGGGTCATAGCCTGTAGCTTTCCCTTCAGAGATCGCACGGAACGCTTGCTCAAGTTGAAAGAGGCTAGGAAGGTCACCTAGCTGTACCTCCAGAGAGGCATCAAGCCTACGTACCGTCTGCATGAAATGGCAATGGTCAACCAAATCAGTGGCATTTGTGGTGGTACCAGCTTCAAGGTCCGAAAAATGTGGCAACCACTGGTCCTCTAATTCGGCCAAACGAGCAGGTCCAACCATGGAACGTCTTTGCTGAAATTTGGGGAGCGATCTTCTGACAACCTTCCAAAGATTCTTGGCTTCAGCTGGGTGCAGAAAAGCAGTACAATCTGTCAATAAATCTTGGTAAAAGGTGATGTCATCTTGTCTGAGCGATTTGACGACTCTGGCACCCAAAACTCGAAAATGAAGTAACGCCACAGCAATTAGCCGATCTTGTGTCATCAATAGGGAATCATATGAGTGGAACAACTCCGGGGCAGTGCAATCACAAGAGGCATGTTTCCAAGCAGCAAACCACGCTGCAAGGAGAGTCTGCCGTTGTGTATGTGATCGTTCATGTAGTAAGTTCCTAACTTCACGTTTTTCTTTCACAAGTTCCCATGTAGTGGCCGTCATGGTGGTTCTTCTGGGTTTAGGTGCAAAGCTGGCCCGCCATGGCCATACATGCTCGACGATGCTGGACTGCAGTTCAGAGGCATGTGTGTGGACATCCAGCTGCCACCCAGGTGTTGCGAGGTTGGCTAGATCTTCAAGGGGGGCTGAAGACGCAAGGTCAATCTGCAACTTCATCTGTCTTGGTCGCTGACCTGCTTGAAAGGGCACAACCTGACGCTGCAGGTGCAACATAACAGTGCGATGGTCTTCTTTCGCCAAACCAACATCAATGTCAGAACTCACCCAAGATCTGCAATGCGATAACGGCCAAGCCAAGGGGATACCAATGAAATCATTGCGGAACCAATGACCACGCGAGTGTCGCCATGTAGCACCCAACCCAGTATGATATGCTGCAAAGGTCGCCGGTAACCACAGCCCTTGGCTGGCAACAAAGGTGACAAAGGGTTCAGCTTTGGGATCCTGTTGCTCAGCTTGGTGATCACCAATATGGCGTGAGGGTTCCGCGCCAACTCTGGCGTTTGCGTCAACCAGCAGGATTCTGTCCCATGCATCATATTTGTGAGGAATGGAAGCATCCAGAGTGTTCCACCAACTGTGTATGGTGTGATCATCAGCACCGGTGTGTGGTGCGTGCCCTCCAACCACAATACATCTCAAAAGCGGGTGGGCAATTCGGAGTATCAAGAAACGCGGCTCAGCAGCAACGATGTCAATGTGGTGTTCCATCATGAAGGAGTCCACCTCAACTACGTCACCTGTAATCTTGCCAAAGGGAATCAACCGATTGAGCCCGATAATGACACCGTAATGTCCTTGGGCATTGGCAGGGCTACGGAACAACCAAAATCTCGAGTCATGCTGGTTGGAGTGCCGCCTCAGTCGAGTCTCTTGCCAGGCAAATAAATGTACCCCAGCTTCATGGAACTGCTGGAGGAGGGAATCCTGGCGAGCTGGCCCAGCCACAACAGCATCACCACCTAGGGCAGAGATCTTACCCGAGGGTTTCAGTGAAAGAAAATTGCAGGTGGCACAAATGAGATTCAGGTGCCCCGATTCAGACTGTGTAGTCGGTAGCTTCTGCTGGTCGCCGGTCGGAAAGACATTGGTTGCGGGTCGGGTAGCAGGCCCAGCTGGCAAGAGCGCCTTTGTACCATCCCAAGAAACGTCAGGTCTGTAGAGGAACCAAAGCCATTCTGCCGCTTCAACAAATGAAGCAGTAGTGGCATGTGCAAGCCAGTCTTGCCAGTCCTGTGTAGGTGATCCCATTGCCGCTTGAAATGCAAGCACATCAACGAGCTCGTTGCCCGGTTCACCACTGTGGGCCTTGACGTGTCGATGTCTCAATTCCGTTTTGAATCGGGATTCAATCCAACGGTGTAGGCACCGTACAAATTGACCAGTACGTGGATGAGAGCAGATTTGCCATTTGCCGGCTGCTTGGTTGCCTACCGTCACTGAGTCAAACCAAAATTCGACCTGGGGGATGAAACCTTGTGAGACCGCACATGTTTTCAGTAAATCATGGGCGAGTTTATGGGCAATGATGGCCGCGTCCAGTTCCGCCAAATAAGAAGAAGTGCCTGGTTTCAGAGAGGTGGAGACAGCTCCCGCAAACATCCATCCATCAGCAGTTAACATAAATGCAGCAACAGCGGCGCCTCCAACCACTGCAGAATCAGCCTTCCTGAAACTCGAACCATCATAATAGAGGCGCAACTCATAAGCCATAAACCTAGGCTCCCACCATGGTTCCTGCGTCCATTGTCGACTGGACGGCAACCAAGGAAAGTGTGCAGGAAGATCAAATGTGGGTAACACAAAATGGGTATCCAACCAATCATGCACCTCAAAAACAGGGGTAAAATCAATGGAGAGTGGGAGTGACGCAATTGTTCTGCTATCCCACTCAATTGCAACCGTTGTACCTGACTCAAGGACCAATGAGTCTTTCCAGTTGTAAGAAATACCCTTGTACCAGAATTGACAGCATTGCTGCTGTCGCTCAGATGCAGTCGCAAGGTTAATCCCAAATATTAGACCAAGGTGGGTTGCCGAAGAGTGGGCTTGCACAAGAGCAACACGTGCAACAGTCATAGGCTCATGATCGCCCGTGACCTGTGCTTCAATCAAGACAGCAACAACTTCAGGTGAGGTTTCAATAGGCCATCCAATGACATGCCGCTCATTGTATAGTTGTGATGCAAATGTACAGTATTGCAACGGGCAATCACCAACCTTATCAAACCATGCCGACCGGAAAACATCCGCCACATCAAGCTCAAGGCTGGAACGGACAGTCATGGGTTGATAGCAAACCTTCTGCTGGACAGCATGGACAAACCATGTGTGAAAATCAACAGCCTTGTCATCAGCATCACTAATCGGTGAAGCAGGTGGGAAATCCCCAGGGGAACAAAGAACAGCATGTTCATCATTGCGTCTGTCGACTGTTTGTGACTTGTGGATCACTAGGCAGAGTCCCGACCTACCTCGGTAATGCTGACGTCCAAGAAGTTGGTGTTGTGCATGCCACAATCTACAAGAGAATCGATCAATCGGGCAGCATGTTTCAACAATCTGGACAACGCCGTCAAATGAAAGCAGTTCATGTGTGGTGAGAGCCATGCGGTATGGTCTTTGATCAGAGCCATGCTTAAAAGAGGAAATCAAAATAGAAATCCAATCATCGCGTAGTACCTGAGTGATCAAAACATGTGCGGCAACACCAGGCTCCAAAACCGGTGGAGCAGGTGTCACAACATGAAACTCAATAGTACGGCCATCTTGAATATGATCATCCCAGAGAAGTCTCAATTGCTCTTCCCAACTACCGGAGTTGTCGAAAAGTGTGGCTGTACGAGGCACACAGCAAACTTGGTGGTGGTTCCATTGATCAAGGAACCAGGTGACAACTTGCGCGGAGTGTGCTTCGCCTTCCCATGAAAATGCAAGATCCTGCCAAAGCGGTCGTAGCACCTGTACAAACTCACTTGATTCATAAGAGCTACACGCATCTGATGTGAAGAGAGGTGCATGTGGGAACTGGGCAGATGTGACTGGCGTATGGCTCAGTTGTTGCCCTCGCCTAGGCTGCCAAAGCAAACCAGTTCTAAGCTGCATCAAGTTCGTTTCGTCATGCAATTCGCGTAAAGGCAAAGTAGGCTGCACCGGCATTTGCGCAACTTGGTGTGTGGAGGTGTCAAGAGGCTCAATTCGAATACGGACACTATGTCCGGTAGCAACATCAAAGAAGACTCCAGCAGGTAAGAGTAAATGATTGATGTTGATATGGCAAAGGCGTTCATGGCAATGGGGCGCGATGCCAACAAGGTTGGTTAACATCTGTAGCTCCAGGCGGTCAGGCGTGGAGTAAGCGCCCTGAAGGATGCCTTCATCAGTAAATCCGGAGAATCGAGCAGTAACCAAGACAGCCGCATAGTGAACAGGCCTACTTTGCTCAAGAAGAAGGTGTAGCATTTGGCCCTGACCAACAGAACCTGGAGGTCGTGGGTGTACAACATGGACCGAAAATGTGGTCGTCCGGTCCAAAAGATCAGCCCATGTCGTTCTCAAATCATCAATCCAGGTAATGACTTCGCCAGTGAAATGGGTAATTCGCGGCTGCCGACAGACAGGGTAACTAGCGTGGTTCACAAACCAGGTCACAACCTGCAAATTGATAACCCCATGCCAGGGATCAAAAACACCATGTAAACGTATGGCTCTAACAAGATCTTCCATCCAGTCAAGATTTCCATTGTGGTGTGGCCTACGAGGCCGTGTGATTCTCGGACCTTCAAAGGTCATGGGCAAGTCATTGTCTTCATCAAAGGGGGCAGGTTTGCAGGACTTCCGGTGGTCACTGCTAGAACAATTCAAGGTGCCAGCACAACTTGAAACCACAGTCTGCAGGAGGCTAAACCCGTCAACAACTTGATCCGTAAAAGGGTCGACCTCGGGAGTGGCAACCAGAACCAGCAAATGGTTGCCCGGTTGCAGGAGAACAACTTCCCCTGGCAAATAAGTCAAACCTCTCAGTTGAACCACAAATGGTAAATGATGAAACTGGCTAGGTACGCTGACACTGGCAATGATGTTGGTAACTGTCCGTGTCTGGAAAACATATGCAAATTGTCGATTCGGAAAGGCATCATGTCGAACACATTGCACCGTGACAAGGACAGGAATCGATTCCTCTGAGAGACCCTGCGACATGATAACATGATGTTGCGACACTTGAGTCAAGGGGTGCGTGGGAAACCCTTGTACAGTCACAAAATCAGCGGCAGCCGCTCGGATCAAATTAGTCCTCCATGAAAAAACAATGTCAGTTCTCCAGGCAGTGGGATCATTGGTCAATCGAACATCATGCGGTGTCATGCAAGCGTGGGATGAATCGCCATTAACATACCATGCCGCAATAATCACAAATGGCTCATAGTCAGGGCCTTCTACTAGGAAGGACTGATTGAAACGGTGGTGCAACTCAGAAATCCATGTTGGTCTTTGATCTCCTCCAGGATTTCGTGGGGCATCAATAAAGCTGCTAGTCCGTCCAAGAGTGAAGGACGGGTCCGGAGGTCGAGCAAAAATCTCACAAACCAATGCATTTTGCACCGTCTGTCGGAGGGAGGCACCATCCATCGTGAGAAGTTGACAAGGCTCAATTCGTAAACCTCTACTGATGACCAATCGGAAAGCGTGTCCAGAACTCACAAAAACCCGCCTGCCAGGGACGAAAGGGACATCACCAAACCAAAGCGAACAATGGTTGCGTAGCATAGAGCAAGCGGTGGGCAATCAGGATGGAGAGCTAACAGTCTGAGTAATTCGTCCAATTCAAATTGACTAGGCAAGACAATTGCAAATGTGAAAGGGCTACGCTCCAGTTCCGGGTCAGAGTCATACACAGAAAGAAGTGTAGATCTGCGGTCCGGCATTGCATGAATGGTAACAATAACCTGTGCAAGGGCACCTTCTGCTTTGTCTTCGGATTCTGGATGAACAATTGTTAATGAAAACTCAGCTCCATCCGTCAATCGATCTTGCCAAACAGCTGCAATGGACGCTCGCCATGAAAGAAAATTTTCATCGATGAGAATAATCCTAGAGGCTAAGCATCGGCTTTCATCCCAACTGTGATCCAAAAACCAACTCTCAAGTCTGTGTCTCCGTACCAAGTCGGGGACAAAGTCAACTGCTTGATCAGTGAGCCGCTCCCATAGATCACGAAAGCTTTCGGGCTGGGCTTCAATTGTTGACGTATCCAGCTGTGGGAGTTGGTTTTCAATGGCATTATTGGCAGCATTGACAGCTTCAATGAGCTCGTCCATGATGCTGCAACTGGGAGGATCCTTTGTCTGCCCTCCAGAATCAATCACCAGTGAACCCTGGACCAAATCAGTTTGCAAGAACGAGTGACTATCTGAAATGGAAGGATGACTATCATCGTCAAAAGGCTCAGGCTGCACCTTCAACCTGATCCCCATTCCATTGTGCACTTGAAAACTTTGGTCTGGTAAATCCAGCATCGGATGCTCCCAAACTAATCTGGTGACCGGCAACCTAGAAAAGAGTGGTACAACAGAGGCAATGTCATCTCGGGTGCTGACCGGAGGGGTCGCAACGGCAAATCGTACAAAGATACTTCGTGCATTTGGAGCCAGGAATTCAAGCGCAAGTAGTGCAGAGGAAAATACCGTTGGTTTCTGTGTGATCAGGATGTTGGCTACATGATCTTCAATGTCGGCAAGTGGCACAGAAGGGGACACAACATCGAGGAAAATGAGATCACGTGCAGTGATTTGATATCGCCACGGAAAGATGAGATCGGCTTCCCACGTTGACGGATCTCCTCCAATCATGGCTATTCTCGGTGCATTACAAATTCTAGAACTTTCCTGGTCTAAAAACCAAGTGTTGACAGGAAATGCAACCTCTCTATTGGCATCAATGTTGCAAGTTGAAGCATGAGCATCAATGAGCCTATGAAGATCCAAAAACCAGTCAGCTTGTCTGTCATCAGAGCTACCATTAGAGCCAATTTCATGGTTAGAATCACTGAGTGGCAAAGATGCAGGAAACTGCATGGCATGGAAAACGTCATTTTCGGCTTGGGCATCAATTAGATTTGGTGTTGCAAGTGCCAAAACCTCTCCCTCATCCAAAAGGCTGGGTGAGTAACCTTCTGCAGGCAAATTCTCATCCATCCGTTGCATAATTTCCACATCGGTAAGATCTTGTTGTGTCCACGTAATCAACTGATCCGTCGGGCACTCAATTCTGTCTGAAGGTGGAATTGCAATACGGACGGTGTCTCCATGCACAAATTGGTGTAGGGTGAGGTCATAGTCTGGCCAGCGCGCTGAGTTGTGGAAAGCAAGGCAACGTCCACCTTCCAATTTGCAATATCTCTCAACATCAGCAATGGTAAGAACACCTTCACGGTCACTCCATTCAGGTACCGGTGAAACATACCTTTGAATAGCCGGGCCCAGCCTAAAGTGTGGCTCAATTCTGTGTCCATGGACTTCTAAATCAATCAGGACAAGTTTGGCAGCCTGTCCCAATGGGATATCGTTCAGTAAATGTACGATGATAGGGGTGACATCCGGAGGAAGATCATGCAACGGCACACTAGTCTCATAGACATCGATGATACCTTGTCTGTGGACAGAGAAGTGATGTGCAACCTCCGTAATCATCGACTCATAGCTACTCCAGTCCAGAAATGTACGGATTGGGTCATCGTGCAGATGAAAAAGCAGGACATCCTGTCTATTGGGTGAATCAGGCGGCGGTTCAACAAACGTTGGCATGTCAGGGGAGCTGTCAGCTGAGAATCCCTGTTCCGAGGAACTGGCATCATTGGCTTCTTGCAGAGGGCGCATAGCTGTGTCTGCATTACCACTCTGAAGAGAAGACTGTAGGGCGGATTCACTCGGCTGAAATTCATCATGCTTGCAATCGTAAGTTTTACCACCTGAAATCTGCATAAGCCAAACTGTATCAGATTTAGGATCAAGATCACAGAGCTGAAATTGCGGCGGCGCAACAGTTACCACATCAGTACTCGGTGCAGAGACAGTGCCGGCAAATCCAGTCTCAGCTTGATCAACATCGGCATCTGTGTGTGGCCATTGTATGGCGTGAACAGTATCATCATCAGCATGTGGAAGCCCATCATGTGAAATCACTGAAACAATCGAAAAATCATCCTGGGTCGCAAAATCAGTATCACAATCAGAAAACCGGCTCAACACGGCCTGAAGAGACAGCGGTGCCTGGTGATCTGTCAAAATTGATACAGGAGAAGCAGTCAAATTGGACCCTGATACAGGGCAGGGGACAAAAAATTCAGCAGGAATTTCGTCAATCGGATCATCAATGGTGGGGGTAGGTCTCTCATGCAGCACATGCACTCTACGCCTACTCCATGGTTTGGAAGGCCAATCACAAAGCCAATCGTGCCTCATCTGAAATCCGTAGAATAGTCCAGTATCATGATCCCCTAACCACACATCAATACAATCCGCAAACCTAACACACATCCCATTGTGTTTGGAAGGCAGGGATTCCTGAGAAATGCAGCTAGTCATCGGGTTCAGTGAAGTGGCAGGAAAATAGGCATCGGATAACAGATTGCAGTGACTAAGGTCATGTAGGACTTCCCATCTCAAGTTCCAAGCATCAGTTGCAGCTTGGAGCGGGTTCTTATACTTGATTTCATTTCTGACAGAGTGGTACCAAGAGAGTTGGAGGTTTGGGAGAATATCCTGAGTTTCGCATGCTGCACCACTCTCTATGGGACAAGAGTGATAGGCATCAGCGGCAACCCCTAGGAAACAAAGCTCAGTGGCCTCGTGCATTGGATTCCTTTGAACTCCGCAGACACGGCCGATGTTCACGAAGATCGTGAAGCACCTCCAAAAGGTTCGAGAGAACGGGGCCTTTTGGACGTCTTTTCCTCCGACTTCCCATCTTCCATGCTTTCTGCCTCTGGTTTGGTATCCAGTGGTGGTACCCCACCCTCTGGATTGACTCCCAGGGAGCTTGCACAGGATCGCAGGATTGCTTGTAGCTTCTGCCTCAACTGGTCTTCTTCCTGGTCGGCTGATTCGTCTCCTTGCTCCAAGGTTTCGGCTGCTTCCGGAGCCGGAATAGATGGCAAAGCTGTACCGGTCCCTGCCGCTCCAAGGAGTTGAATAGCACGACTTGTCGAAGAGATTTCTGTGGTGGCACGTCTTGCTAAATCCGTGAGCATAGCCTGGTGGCGGCGATACTCTTCGAGCTGACGCTCCCAAACCTGGATCCCCTCTGTAATGTGTTTCAACCACATTGCTCTGTGGGCTTTTTCCTGGTCGTTTACCTCCTTGAGGTGTTTCTTTGAACGGTCCAAATGTTTGGCGGCTTGTTGCAGGTTCTTGAGGCCTAATCTGCCCGCCTCCTTGTCGGCTTTGTCTAGGAGGATCTGGACGTCTTCGGGCCTTTTGGCTGCATCTGGATAGGCTCGCTTCAAAGCGAGAGCCATTTCCTGCAGACCACCGTCCGAACCAGAGAGCTGGAAAGGACTGGCAACACTGGTAGATTGTGGCGCGAACCCTGTGGAATCCATCAGCTGCCATGCATCGAATCCAGCTGCAGGCAGCGCCTGAAATGGAGACGTTGTTTCTACTGGAGCATCTTTCCCTCCAGACTTTCCTTCTTTGCCTTTTCGGCCTTTGCCCTTGCCTTTTGCACGCTGACGGGGAGTCTGGACCGTCTGATCTGGTTCTTGGTCGAACCGATGTCGGCTGGGTGACCTTGAAGACCATCTTCGATTGTCTTCCCAGCTGTTCCAATCGGCCCACTCTCCATCTTTGTAACTTGCCACATTGGGATTCTTCGGCTCGGTATTGTGCCTTTCTCCAGAACTCCAATGAGCATGGCAATTCGGGCATGTCACATGTGTCTTCTTGTTCAGCCTCCAACATTGGCGGCAACGCCAGGGGTAACTCTCGTCTGGAGCCTCCATGGCTTGGTTGATTTGGCAAATGAAATGGTAATCCTTGGAATGATGGCTGGAAAGAATACGCTTCAAACGCAAAAGTGCAGGTTTGCTGAGGACTACAATCTTCTTCCGATGTAGAAACCAGGAACGCCTTGCAGATGCTCGGAGTCGGCGTAACCTCCTTTTCCAGGATATCGATGCGCGGAGAATTCTGAAAAATAAAATCAAATGACACTGTCAAGATCAAGAAGAGCAAAATAAATGAGCACATATAATGTACACAAATTGGTCTCGAAAATGCGGAAATGCCAGGGCAAACCAGTTAAGCAAATCCCAAGATCGTGAAAAATCAAAGACCTCGAAGTCCAAATCAGAAATAACGTAGGGAGCGAAACAGCAAGCCCAGTCAGCTGATGGAGATGAGGTACCCGGGAGGTAATTGAAGCAAGGAATTCAGGAAACTCAACTGAAATCGATCAAGCCCCAAAAAACACCCAGGAAATAATTGCAAAGTGAAATCAATGTACGTGGCCGAGTGAATGGCAGCAGGTACAGAGAAATAACACCAAGAAAAATAATCGAGTTGAGAAGGCCGATAGCTCAAGTCACACCAGAGAGCAAACCAGCCCGCGGGAAGCAGGTCGAGATCCCGCTTAGGCCAATGGCGTCGAAAAAAACCCACACGAGATCGCAAAATCGGGGTGATTTCGAGCCGATAGCCTTGCTCATTGTGGCAAACAAAAAAACATAAACCATTCACAATCTTGGTGTGTTGTTGGACATGTGCCTAATTTGGGATATTTCCATGACTTGGGCTACCCCATGCTACCCCTAAATGGATGCTTTATCATGGGGAATCCAAAAACAATGGATGATTTGGGATGCCCGCACCACGTGGCGTAGGAGGGCGGCTTGACACTACCCCAGCTATCCTGGCAACGAGGAAGCCGAAAGGCTGAACATATCTTTGAGGTTGCACATGTTCCATCAAGTTATACCCTCTGGTAAACATACAAAAAACTATGGAAAATCACAATTTTTAATGGGAAAATCAACTATACATGGCCATTTTCAATAGCTATGTTAAATTACCAGAGGGTAGATGGTTTTAGGAAAAGTGTGTGGATGATCTTTACCCATCCCAGATTTTTCTTCCATGAAATGAAAGGCTTCTCTGTTAGATTATTCATCCAAACTAGGGGACTAAAATATACGTTCCAGATTGTACTGTCGATGCCCGTGTATACCTTGTCTATGGACCTGACTCGACCAATCCATAGTATCTGACCAAGATCTCTCAATAATCTATCGCTTCTGGATAGGCTTGGAAAATGGCGATGAACCTGATCAAAGCACTCAAATGTTTCATGAGACCTTCTCATGCTGGCAGATTTTTCACGGAACCACTGGAAACCATTGCAAGTCGTCTTTTTCATCCCGTCTGCACAATGCCGGTAGTTTCCGGAGCCTATTCTGTGCCATGGCTTTGGATGAAACGCAGAATGGCTCAACAAAGCGAACGGTCACAGAACAAGACCTCACAATTCTTCAGGTATGTGCCAGTAACCTCAGTGACAGCAGCAATTTGAGATTTGTAGATGGACCACCACATGTTCCCACTTCCCCATAGCACGATGAGAAACCCCACGGGTCCAGTGAATGTGTGTCCCTTCTCCGGGAGATGCCAGCGGTCAAGAAAAGGAGGAGCAAACAGTGAACATCAAATTCTATCTGTTTGAACGCCACTATTCCTCGATAGTTTCAAATGACTTTTGACTCTAATTGATCCCAATCTGGTCGGTGTCCATTGGTCCATCCAAAAAACACTCATTTAATTGGGAAACATCGATGCGCGTCAGATTGGTGAGATTTGGTGAGACACTGACTGCACTGCTGTATATATTTACCTGTCTGTCTGTTTGTCTGTCCACCTGTTCATCTATCTGTCTACTTCCAATGTATGTATAAATACAACACATCATGGACGAAACTACAATGCAAATTAGGGGCTCGCCCGAGCTAGACTAAAAGAATTCACCAAACCCAAGCTTAATACCCCCCAGAAGAATACAGCCTATATCTGAACCGCAATGTACCCAGAACTGCTATAGTGTGTCTCAATACCTGGAACCCAAACGTCCAGCTTGTTTCCCTCAACAAATTGAAAAAGAAGGTTGTGTTCAAGGTATGTATATAAGAGTCTGTAAGCAATTATAAAGCACATGTAATTATAATTGTATATCTACGCATAAATGATATGTTTGTATGCAGATTCGAATAGATACAAATACAAATGCACACACAAACACATCTGTCATTGACACCTACAGCTGCCACTTTTGTCAGGTCTAAGGGCAGTACCGTTTCCCAAAACCCTCCGTGGCCGACAAATACGAGTCCTGAAGGTCGGGTCATCCGCAAAAATGGGAAATCATATATATATAGAATCTATCTAATTTACTGATTTGTGCAAATTGCAAAAACATTGGAAGCCATGACCGGCTGGGTTTGGGACTTCCATGGACTTCCACACCGAGGGGAAGGGATGCACGGTTCATGCAACATTGAAACACCACGGCCCATGAGCCGGGATGAAGAATCAGACCCATGTACCCTGAATGCACTGGGTATGTGACCATGTCACGTCGACCCAAGATGAGGGCTAACCCATGGAGCCACTTCGTTGAAACATGTTGAAACTACCAGTGATGTGGCACTGCATTGGAAAAATGATGTAAATTATGTTTCTTTCAGGTGGTCGCCTTCTGTAGGTCAACATACCACACATAGATCATCATAATCCTGCATTTATGGGTGTTGTATGGTGTTGTCCGTATGATTTTTGAGGGTGAATGTCAACAAGAACTCACAAAAAATTGGATGATCATGATCCTTTCATATCCTTTCTACATCAGTGTCTCGTATTTCCTGGGGCTACATGGCCATCCCAGCGTCAGAAAGATGTCAAAAAGCAGCCGCTACCCCGCTAGCCATGACTCCAAGCATCGATCGAACGGCATGGCGCGGGCTTTGGCCAAGAACTCATCGGCGCGAGCCCACTGATCTTCCCCACACAGAGGCCACCATTGCTCTTCTAGCGAGTCCCAGCCTGGGCCAGGCATGACGGTCATCACCTAGATCTGGTTAGATGTGGATGTCCTGCTGTTGGATATTAATGATGGGCATTCGGTAGTTTAAGACTTTAAGCTGGTGGATCTGCTTGTAGATATGTGAACATCCTGCTGGACAAATTGCAAGGTTCGATATCCTTCGAATGCCATGTTTCTTTCCACGGATGCGTATTTGCATGAGAAGCCTCTTTAGCCACTTGCAAATGGCTGTGTATAGTACTGTGTATATATATATTACACATGCAGGATATGCATACAGGATGTGTACACATATTTGATGTGCTTAGATATAGAAAGGACATACAATCACCAGCCTCTTGTGGGTCCCACCGCGTAAGCCGCGTAACCGGTGACTTCATCCACATCAATTTAGCGGCTTCCGAAACCACTGATTTGTCATCATGTCTCCAATTTTCCCTATGAACACATGCCATACAAAATTGGGGGGGCACCCGGTCTGATTTCACAAAACGGCAGGTGATACCCTCCTCATATCCCAACATATTTCAGTTTTGGGCTGATTAAACTATAACAATATATAACACCAACCAACCATCATTTTTCTGCTCTTGAAACCCTGTAAAAAAACCATGAAAAAGCCACATTTACCCTGTAAAATCATGTAAAATCCCCAACCAATCGGCTCCTGGCACCCCGGGCCTTCCCAGGAGCTCTTCTGCTCCAGCCCCGGCGGCGGCGCGTCAACGTCGCGCCTCAGCGCTGACGCCCGGGTACCCTCGTCGCAGGGAGCGCTCCAGCGTTCCGTGATCAGCGGCTCAAGGTGCACCGGGACACAGCAGGGGCCTAGGGAGGCGATTAGAGAATCATGACATACTTAGATGGGCCATGGGATTAGCTAAATGATGCTAAATGGTTAGTAACTGGGGATATAACCCCCTATATATCCCAATTATAATCCATTTACTAACTAGTTGACTAACTCCATGGCCCATCTAAGTATACGTATCATGATATAGTCATGATATAATCATGAATCATACTAGTATCATCTAGTAATAGTGTTTAAGGTGTTACTACATGATTAGTGTTATATATGAGTTATTTCTGATGTTGTGTGAATTCATCTTCAAATTCCCACTAGCGATGTCGGGAACGTCCAGACCATGAAAAAAAACGCATTCACTGATGCAATGGAAAGCACCGAAACCACAAACAACAACTGGTTGGTTAATCATCATCCCACGTGGGATGGAACACATGAAAAATCATATCGAATAGATCTACATTAAACCCTCAATAATCATACGTATAGATATTCCACCAGCAAACTGCCACATCAAGAAACAACCCGCATCCGCATCTGCTCAGCTACCTCTGATCAAGCCCGAAGTCTGCATGGCCCGCGTCAAGGGGCTGGTGAAAATCACCTGGGCCTTGGACATGGTGTCACCGGGCAAGCCTTCGTGTGCCCTCAACGCTTGCGCAATGCCTTCTTCTGTCAAATGGGTGTCGCGCGTCTGCGTTAAGGCATGGTCCACCTGTGCGGCTTGATGGGGTTGATGGGGATATCAGCTGGATATAGTTAGGATATAGTGGGGTTATAATCGGCCTATGTTATTACGGCAAGACCCTGAGGATTGCCCGGACTCGCAACGAGCGTTCGGGCAAGCCAAGATGACGATGACGATGACGATGACGATGACGATGATGATGATGATGATGATGATGACGATGAGGATGAGGATGAGGATGATGATGATGCTGATGATGATGATGATGATGATGATGATGATGATGACGATGATGACGATGACGATGATGACGATGATGATGATGATGATGTTGATGATGATGATGATGATGATGGCGATGGTGATGGTGATGGTGGTGATGATGATGATGATGATGATGATTTTGATATCGTCTTGAAACCCTATAAGAAACCCGAAGGACTGAATGGTAAATTCCATGATATGAGGAAGCGACATGTTCTGGCTATATGATATGTAGAAGCAACATGTTCTGGTTAACACCCTAGCAACATAATTGAACATAAAACCCTTCTTGTTGTTTGACGTCGTACAGAATTCCCTGCTATTTACGCTATTCTGGACTTGGGCAAACCACGGGGTCTGCGTGTACTATTATATATTATGATTATATTATGTACATGTTATGTATATTATGATATTATATATATATACATACATATATATGAGCCGCAGTCAAAATCAATTCTTGATGCTTGGTACGGACATCTAGGTTATCGCTTTTTTGGGTGGGCCCTATCGCTTTACAGTGTTTTATTCAAATCAACACTAAATAATGCATAAATGCAGCGGAATTGGCTTCACGGATTCAGATCTCTAAACTGCCGGGGATGGATTAAGGGGGGCGCTCGTTGTCTTTGGGTTTGCAACCATGTTGGGGGGCTACCTAAGCTCCTAGACTCTTTCCTAAGCAAGGAACTTTATTACAATCTCAACTCCAATCTAGAATGATAGTAACCAATATAAGATCAATAATTCTATGAAAACAAAAAATGATATCGCTGTGGTCAAATGAGTCTATCCCTCGTCCGGGGTCCCTTTTTCAACAAAAGGTTATCGCCAAGGTTATAGCTAAATTAGAACACCAGGATGATCAAGAAAGGAAGAGAAAGAGGAAATGACAAGGACAAATGAAACAAAAAGGGCAAACTGAAATAGATGGAATTCACAATTGGATTCAATCAATTTTGACTTGCTTCAGAATTTAGTCATTTAGTTTAGATTAATTCTACTTCTTTGGGACCTGGGAGAAAAAAAAACAAACTGCCTGCAGAAAGCAACCTTGGACAACAAATGACATGGCCACTGCAAGAAACGTGGGCACTGCAGGTTGAATTTTCTTCATCAATTGTACCCATCGCGTGAAGGTGCACAACAATATGTTCTGGGTTTACACCAAGTTTAGTTTAATGCACTCTCATATGGTTACACGTTGTCTTTTTTTTTGGGGCCCTATCGCTTTACATGGTTTGGTGCACTTTCTGGACACAACTGGACCCTCCCTTGCTAAGTAGTCTACGCTTATTTTGACCGTATCCCCTCTGGGCATGGGGGCAAAATCGGGTACAACAGACCAAGTTATATGTGCTCTTTTTTGGTGGTCTTATTTTTTGACCCATACACATATGGATACATTAACTTCAGATAAGGGCGTGATGTTCCCTGCCGTCTGACTGGGATATTTTCATAACGAGGATACGCCCAATAGGAATCCAACACGTAGGGCGGCCCGTGGGTTATCATCCAGTCATCAAAGCTGGGAAATCCCCGAAGTTCCTAATGGAGGTTTATAACTAGCTGGGAACAACATGTTTCACTAAATGGGAGATTTTTTCCAAAAAGCATGTTTGATGAAACTGGAGGGTAAGGGAAGAATTTTTGGAGAACATGAATCGATTGAATTGACTGATTCAAGATGATGCAAGTGTTGAAGGACACTTTACAGAAAATCAATGTGCTTTCCAATATCAACAAGAAACTGCAAAGGATAGGACTCTTGGAATATACCCTCTGGTAAACTAACATAACTATGGAAAATCACCATTCTCAATGGGTAATTCCACTATAAATCACCATTTTCAATAGCTATGTTAAATTACCAGAGGGTACCTATATATTGATTCCCCGTTCTTGGACTATTATAGTCCCCATCTATTGGTTGGTATAATCCCCCCCAACTAAAAACATCAACCAGCTGGGCTAGATCGCAGCCACTGGCGTACCCAAGGCGTGTTTACTGGGACGGAACTGGCTTAAAGAATGCATCACACCCCAATTGCGATATAATGAAATATTCTTACTAAATCAAACTAATTAATTCTATATATATATATATGTATATATATATATATATATATAAGTGTATACATGTATGTATATATATACATATATATATATGTTCATAATGTATCAATCACAGTGTATATATAATATAATACAACTTGTAAATCAACTACATAATATAAAAATAACTAGCAATCACGGTTTCCAATAGAAATGCTTAATGTATATATGATAATGTCATAAACTCTCCAGTGCATGTATCTACTTGAATCCTTCAACGGGGAAAGGACATCACACAGCAATAGGGCGCACACCTTTTCCAGCTGAGCCACATTGTGACCTGCCTGAGCATGTCGAATGAAAGCAACCCACTTGCCCTCAGGCGCAGATGGTACTTCGTCCAATGTTTTCCACTGTCTGAGCCTGCGACCAAAATCTCAATGGATTCAAATGATGTGTAGGAATCCTTTTTTATGCCCAAACATTGGTTGCTTCATGTAGTTTCTCTGTTGAACGAATTCTGTTAAACATAATGTACTGACTCGACTCATCTCTAGTCACTGTCGATGGTCGGTTTTTGCAAAGTCCGAAGCATGGAAACCGCCTGGGAACCCCTTCCACTCCCACAGAGAACCCTTGTAGTATGAGATATGATCATTGCGCGTGGACGTTCTTACAATTTTCTCATCATTCCTGAATCCGCTGAAACACACCGGGCAAGAGAGGCCAACCAACATTCAACCAAGTTGATATGAACCATTAAAGGTCAAGGATTGAGTTGGTGATCACTTCCAAAAGAAGAACCCAAGTAGGTCACGAAAGCAAGCCCCTGCTAGCTGAAGCCCCTCTTGCTTCAGCAAGGTATTGGCAGGGCTGGAATCGCAAAGCACATGAAACTTCACACTTAACTATCCCACCCACCTGTTTTTTTCGGAAGCAGTTTTGCTGCGGCTCAATCCCCCGCGCAACATCGTCGCCATATAGTCGTAATCAGCATCATCAGCATCATCAGACTTACTCTCCACTTTGTATCTCCGGTGGTTTGTCAGTGGAATTATTTACGTACAGAAAGGGAACATCTAATCATCAATCACCTCAAGATATAAGGAAATTGGGGATATGTCAGGGGGATATACCCTCTGTTACTGGAAACCTTCCTTTTACAATGACAAACATTGGTGTTTCAACCGCAAGAGTTCAAGTCATCCCCCACTTCTGGGTCTTTGGCAGTCAGCTGGTAGCTGGTAGATACAGTAGTTCATTGGATCTTCATACCCATAAAAAAATCTGGGTACAAGCCAAGGTTTAACATGTTTTGACCCAACACCCCCCCCATGAACTCACAAAAATGGAGGGACACCAACATCAAAGTGCGCCAAGCAACTGACGTGGCTCCTCTGCGCGAAAACCACTTGGATCCCGCAACCTCGCACACGGGTTTCTCGTCGCGATGGCTGAACCTTTAATAATCCACCCCAACCCAGACTATGGAGTCCAACGTTACCCTCTGGTAAACTAACATAACTATGGAAAATCACCATTTTTAATGGGAAAACTCACTATAAATGGTCATTTTCAATAGCTACGTTAAATTACCAGAGGGTAGGTTCCGATTGCTGTCGAGCAACTGAACTCGGAACTGCTTGAAGACCTCAGTGTTGTTGCTCAGGCGCACGTACAACAAATATATCCTCCCTAATAGTGTTGGGAATTTCAAGCTGGCCAAGACTTCATATTTTTTTCTGGGTTGCCCTACTGACCCTACTGTGATAATAAATCATTAAATCATAATGTTTGCTGCGTATCGAAACCAAAAAAACACAAAAAATGATCCACTTTGGCAGGTTTGGCAACCTCCAAGAAAGAAACGCATGCTGGATGCTGAAAGTTGCCAAGAACAACAGCATTGTGGGCCTTGATTCTTGGCCTAACCCGTCCAGTACTTGGTGGCTTGACCACATTCCCAGGTTTTGTTGTTTCACAATGTTTCACATATATATTCCTGTTTCACACTTTTTGTGGATAATCCTTTTTGACTGCTTTGATGGTAAGCCATAAACTCCAGTTAAGTTGTTGGAGTTGAACTCCCATGTTTGTTGCTTCAACTTCAAAACTTTCAATGGCTAGTCATAGATATGACTACCATTTTGTTGGTGACATCTCCATGTTTGTTGCGAAAAAACTCCAGCCGATGAAAGCTGCTTGGATTCACATTTCCTGGTGATTTAGCCACAATTGTCATCATACTCCGCTCAATTCCCATTTGGCCTTGTCTTAAAATAAGGTCTCTCCACGTTTGATGTTTTTTTCACTTTTTTTTAACTTTCCCCTCCAGTAAAATTGGCGTGTGGCGATGATTTTTTTTTACATATATATGTATCAGTTTTGCTGATGTCATTCCATGTTTTCCCGAACTCTGGGAAAGAATGTAAAAGCCAGGTGTTTTGATCTACAAATGGTGGCTTTTCCACAAGTAAAACAACTTTAAAAAAAACATACATACCAGTTTTTCCATGTTTTTCCCATTTATCTGGGTAAATTATAACGACCTCACGTCGTGACCTCACTGGAATCATGGTTTTCGTGTGGGAAATCATCCCCAAATGGCCCAAGAATTCAGGTTAGTGACATATTGACATTTACCATAATTTACCCAGATTTATGGAAAAAAACCATGGAAAAACCAGCATTTGTAGATCAAAACACCTGCAAAACCCGGGAACCCTGGGGAACCCCCCATGGCTTATTCCATGGCTTTTCCACCTAGCGGCACATGGAGCCGGATCGCAGCCTAGAGCGACTGGGGAGACGATCACCTCAGGGTGAAGCCCATTTTTTCGCTGGTCAATGGCAGGTCAATGGATCATCCCCAAAAATTCTATGGTAATTCCATGCAACTTAAAAAGGTTCTGAATGGAAAAATGATACATCCCTAAGTATAATTAGTACCCCACATTTTTACATCGAAATGTCACAACACTGGGCATCCAGGGCATACATTCTGTGTGTCTACATTTGATGTCCTCCACGGGCCACCACGGGGAAACATATCCAGCAGCCCAGCATGGCTCTAGCTCCACAACCCCGCTGACCAGTGCTCCAACTGACTAGGTATGGGAAGTACTGTGCTGAATTTCCTGAGTTTACCCAAGTCGGGTAGACCCTGTAAACCCACATAATTACAAACGAAGTAAAGTGCAAGTCAAAATGCAGTCAAAGTTGCTCTATTGAGGTAGACTCAGGTAGACTACTTCAAACATTGCCAGTGAAAAGAAACTCTACACTCTTCAAACACGCGGAAAGACTGCAAAATACAGAAACGGCAAATTGCAACAAAACCACAGATTTTGCAGTCCAAAGGCTACAAGTGAAATAGAGTTGTCATTGCATGTCCAGCCGCAACTTCAACAATTTCAGCCATGTGGCAGCCCGGTTCTCTCGCCGCAGCTTTTGGACGGCTTCCGTGCAGTCTGCGCCCTTCCCCTCTTCAGATGGAACACCAAACCAGGCGTGCTGAACATTGTCCGCACCGCCCGGCAAGTGCCTAAACTGCAGAAAGGGTCACTGCCAAATATTCGGTGGATCAAGCAATGAATTCGATCCATGTTGGGGTCTTTGTTGGCCAAAAAAATGCCAATTCTTGTACAGCAAGAACCAATAAAGAACATTGTGGCTAATCTTGTAATTGGGAAGGGAACATGGTTTCTCCGAAGCGCTAAATGAGTAATTCCGTTCAAACATGGACAGAATTTGCCACAATTCAATACAATAAATATGGTCTTGAAATAAACGGTTTCTGCTTGAACCAATTTCAGCTGGAAAAGGTGCCTCCTTGTATTTGGATACTCCGCTTCTTTCTCTGCGTTTCAGGGTTGAAAACGAGCCTCCAGCTGGCAATTAAGCCGGTAGTTGAACCATGCTGTGGAAAAACACCATCAATTGATATCATCCTTCTACTTTGAAAGATGGGAAATACCTAAAATATCGATGTGACTAGTACCTTCCAGTAGAAAACCTAGACCCTGCCAAATAGGAGCTTGGAAGATTAGTTTCTAAATATGAGCTACTTTTAGAGTCTATGTTAATTGGGGGCAGGATAACAATCAAAATCAATCATCACTTTTCGATTTTTGAAGCACCGGTAGTTGTGTCCTGGGGCATCCAAGACACAGCTTGACATTTTCATAGCACTGCAGCGTTCTTTCGTCGTTGAGCACCACCCAGCACGGCTGCACGCAGGCGGCAGCCAGCAAGTCCTTCGCATCCACATCCGCCAGAACCTGCATTGGAAAATCATTTATCAATCATGACTGGTTGGTGGTATACCTACCCGTCTGAAAAATATGAGTTCGTCAGTTGGAATGATTATTCCTAATATATGGAAAAATATAGCCATGTTCCAAACCACCAACCAAATGACTACTTAAAGGATTCTCGCATTTAGTGAGTGGTTAGGAAACGGGCGTTTCTTCCCCTGTATATGGGATAAGCTAATAGGGGACTATCAGGGGACTTAGTAACCAGCGTTGTTGACCAACTACTAAGTGGGATGACCCAAGTAGACTTGATAATAATGAGAAAACCATCAGGATATATCGGGATATACCCTCCAGTAGTCTTGCTTCCCTATGGAAAATGGCCCATTTGGTTCGATGATTTACCTATTAAACATATTCAAACACTGTGAATTTCCAGGGCAATGTTGGATTACCAAAGGCTAACAAAATAGAGAATCCATGAGATATATCACCAAGAATCTTAAACCAGTGATAACAAAAAAATCGCTTCATTCTGGTTTATTAATGGTTATGTGTCTAATCCCCCCCAAAAATATGGACGATTTTGGGGACACCGTTGGCATGAGTTGGGTTCAAAATGGATGACCCAAGCCATCCCAAAACATCAAAACACCCTCCAAAAGCACGGTTCGAAGTTTGGATACGACCTCCCCTGCCAACGCCCAACGCAGTTCGAAGTTTGGATACAAAAAGATGTGCACTTCATGTCTGGGATTCTCTGGTGTCTGAAGAGGAAAAATCATGTCAAGAAGTCAAGAAGGGAAAACATTTTTGGTTCCCAACTGAAATTCGGTAGTCTAGTACAAACCCAGCCATGAAAGTGGCATATGGTCGAATCCCACCATCACTGGGATTCCTTGTAGCTATACAATGGCTATAAAGATCCCTATGGATGGCTATAGAATGGCTATATAATGGCTCAAATCCTCCCAATCTCAGTATCCAATGAGGTGAGAAATATATATATATATATATTTTTTTTTTCACTAGGGTTTTTGTAGGCTTTCATACATAAATTTAACGAGGAAGTTCCACAGGGTCATTTCTCTGACACTAGCTGCTAAGCATCCAAGATGCATCCATCACCTCATCCATATGACCGAAGGGTCGATGGTCAATGATCCTCCGCTGAAAAGCTGAATTAGTTCAGGATCGAAATTGGGCAACCCCCGATTTGGATAACTACAACTTCTTCCTACGACCAACCAAATCTCGTGCCAAGTCCAAAAAATCCAACCAACAAAAACATTGGTCACCTTTCAGAAATCCAACCAACCTTGACCACAAATCGCCCGGATCGGATTTTCCCACGTCCTGTGCGCTGCGTTCGCATTGAGACCCAACTGGAGCAACTCATCCAAGGGGCAGCTGTTCAGCTCTGTCATGCCGTGTGGATGGAATCGGTGACGACTGGGGATCACCTTTTGTTTGAAACCCCCAATTAGTGTTGAGATAGGAATTATTCAGATTCATGTCTAATTGATTCACTGAATTCTGAATGTGTTGATTCAAATGGAATTGAATGTAAAAAAAGAGTCAATATATGTGTTGCTGATCAAAATATATGTTTTCTGGAATTTGTGAGTTGTTTCACAAACATGATTCAAAATCATGTAATTTGCAGAGACATCCAATGGCAAACACCCTTTCCTCATGAACGGCTTGAACGGCAAGCCGTTCATCAAGCCGCCAACAGCACGACTGATATTCGATGAAATCTGAGCAACATAAATCACTCAGTTGAACAAAGCTGTGGTCAACGATGTACCACATCAGAAAATTGCTATATTCCTGCTGATCGAATGAAGGGAATTGGCAACAATTGGTAACAATTGGTAACATGATAGACAACATTCAAGCATCATTCCGCACCTTCTTTGAGCCGAGCCGAAGAAGGGCTCCATGACTCCGTGAAAAATTCTGGGAGTGTGGTCATTCTACATTTCCTGACCCTGACAAATAAGTCCTTTAACTGGGATATCCCATGTAAGTACTGGCTTAATTAACATATCGATATCTTAACATATCGTAAACAATTCATGTCCAACCTGGGATGAAAATTCCAGTAGAAACTCTCGCAACTTTAGGTGGTATGAATTGACTCGGTTTTCTACTCCGAAGCATTGAAAATGCTTCGAAGACCGCCGCATGCACTTGGTTTCAATAAAGGGCAACATGGACCAGCACAATGCCATGGCAAAGAAACATGTGCTTTTCAGGTTAGATCACCCTGAAGGTACTCTTTCCTGAAGTTAATGCGCCCAGCAGGAGCTGATGAGCCCCTTAGAAATTGCTTGGAATCCCAAACCAAGCAAAAAGTGGCTTTTAACTTTTTCTTAACCCCCACCAATTGAGGAACATGATGGGAACACTATAGAAAATTCATGAATTTTCAGGAGCAGAGGTCAAACATGCTTAAAGCCTACCATCCCAGGTGTTTCTCCCTTGGTGGCTGGGCCTTCTTGGGGGGTCGGAGCTGAGCCGCTGTAAACTGCAAACCTCCTTGAGAGGTGGCAGAAACCTCCGGCGTTAGATGTCCTGCTTGTCCAGTGGTCCAATGATTTTAATGTTCCCACGTGGAGTTTACCAAACAAACGGATGTGTATGATGTGTGTATAATATATATATATATATAATTATATATATAATGTTGTATCATATTATATTATATATTATATATTATATATTATATATTATATTATATATTATATATTATATAT
>Ga0126342_10000819_pt1 | contig 38596 bp, 37 predicted proteins | sample Cyp1metagenome_FD_92528 | JGI IMG/M metagenome (GOLD analysis project Ga0126342, IMG submission 92528) | Coral microbial communities from Lord Howe Island, Old Settlement Bay, Australia - Cyphastrea 1 metagenome | ecosystem: Host-associated > Invertebrates > Cnidaria > Coral ...
AACAGCAATGAATGCTATTTTGGCTCAGCTCCACTTGAGCCAAAATGAAAGCATTCATTGACTCACTTAAAGATGACACATGCACACCCAAGCCTGCCAAACTCAATGCATGAATATATACATATTAATGTATCATCATTATAATCTGTGTCAATCAAGAGTCAATCAGCCATATCAAGCATAAGCATCATAGGCATGCATCAGCAACATCAGCAACACACTGAGACAGACTGAGACAGACTGAGACTCTGGCCCTGCCTGCACGAAAGTGCCGCTCATGGTGTTCATCAGTGCAAAGACTGACACAACTCCCAGCAGCAGATTCCTCGGGACATCAACGGGACATCAACGAGTCGTGCAAGTTTAGGGCCCGTGGCAGGCATAGAGTAAACAGCACAAGCCCAAGCCAGTTTAGCCCATTTCAGTTGTTTCACCATCTTTTGACAAATATGAAAAGTAATATATAATAATAATAATAATGACATTAAAAGAAAAGTAACAACCATTAACAACCTATAATCATCATATAATAATAGATTGCCGATAGATTGGCAATAGTGTTGTTCTACGACTTTCCACCATTTCATCCTCTTGCCACGCTTCAACTCCTGTGGCACGGGTCGCATTTCCACGGCATTCTCGGCCATGGCGCCGGCGACCGGGACACGCCGACACAATGGACACAACGGACACGATGGCTGCAGCCAATGAGCCACGGAGAATTGCAAGTTACAAGGACTTCATGAAAAACAGTGACTTGATATAATTCATGGTTTTGATATGTTTTCATATGATTTTATTCTATATTCTATTCATATCTATTCATGTATCATGTTTTCTGATTTTGCATTTTATCTGTGAGTTAAGTATCTCCTGGGATCACCGATGATATGGGTGAACAATGTGCAAAGTCTTGGGCAATGTGCAGACTCTTTAGAATTTGATGGAGTTTGAGGTTTGGCATTAAGATTCTACCATGCACAGAAATCCGCTGCTTCCGTTCTCCACAAAGCTATTCTCCAACTGCGCCTTGTACAGGCTCAGAATCTCTTCATCACCTCATGTTGTGAAAAATGAACTAGCGCAATCTGGTTCAGAATACTGGCCACTGCTTCGAGAATAGAAAATTCATGAAAATTCCATCTATATACTATATACATGGCTGAAGAAGTGCTCCGTGTACGAGCACACCGCAAGAAGGTTTCCAGAACTATGCTAATGCACACCTTCGATGTCTTCTCTGCTGCGGATTTGCGAAGATCTCAAGAGTTTTTCGTGCAGATCGATTTGCGACACATCATTGAATGCTGATCTTGAATACTTCCAAAATATTCCAAATATTAATTAGACAAGTAATATCAAGTAATTACCATCATGGTCATCCCCTGTCTCAAAAAATCAAGGCACCAATGCGAGGCATGTCAATGCGAGATTGCCCTAAAAGGCCAGGCCAATGGGAGAAGCGACTGGATAGAGGACCGAAGCTGCACTCTGGACCTTGCTGCGCTTGCTGCGCTTGCTGCGCTTGCTGCGCTTGCTGCGCTTCAGGAAACAAATGGGATACCAATGACCTGCAATATCCTGCAATATCCTGGAAGATCCTGGAATATTGGTAGATGTGCAAATTGTAGAAACCACTGGCACGTCAATATTAAATGATATTAAATGCACGTATCATCAAATATCTGTTCTTGATTTCTAATGATGCAACGACATTTAAAGATTGAAGGGTGTGATAGTGCCAAGTGCGCCATGGTTTGCTATGTGTTTTTGATATGTTCACAGAACATCTCAGAAATTTAAATGTGCGGCCGGGATTTGGTCTACAAATCAATACTGCTCCTTCAGCTCTACTAGCCTACTCGTAGACTCAATTGTTAGAATTTAGGAATTTTATATGGAGGAGAGTTACAAAAAAGGTAAGCAATCCGGCTATGGCTCCATTTGGCAAAGTTGACGGGAACATCCGGCTTCTAGTTGCACTCATCAATGATCATCAGCATGAAGGATCTCGGCCAAGTTGCCAAAGCAAAATGATGCCCTGCCCTTGAGAGACACTGCAGGGTACAAAGCCAAGCCCAGTGGGATGTCCTTGATGCCACTGCCCTCACTTTTTCGGCAGGGACTAACAGCAGCACCACCAACAGTAAAAAGTGTCTGAAAACCTCGATATACCTCCATAATCCATGATAATCCATGATAATCCTCCATATTTGATGGATTTTGATGGTGAAAACTCCGGTCCTCTTCACTGAAGGCTGGAACTTCATCCCATTGCCCGTCTGTGGCGAAGAAAATCTTCCGTGCATCAAGGTCAACAGCCACGCCCACCGTGACGCCGGCGCTCAGCACACGGTTCCCTGGCGTCTGCGGTCACCACAAGGACATCACAACTGAGCCCCAACCATGTCCAAACATGTTCCTATCAAGGTCATTCAAGGTCCCTATCAAGTTTATCAAGGTCTATCTCGCTTGAGTTCCACCGTCACCCTTATTCCACCTTGGGCTTTGAAATCATTCTACTCTCTCTCTCTCTCTCTCGTTCTCTCTCTCGCTCTCTCGTTCCCTCTCGGGCTGACTGACGACTGCATTTCAGGACCTCTTACTATAGTACGTTTCAAATGCTCTTTTCCAATTGGTTACACGCTACTGCTCGCAAGAGAGCCCAGCCTTGTCCGCCTTTAGCTTGCCAAACTTGACTCCAGGAGCGATTACCTTGCATCTGATATCATATTAACACGTCATGTCCTACCATTCACACGCAATAGAAAGGATACCTTTCCTGATCCTGGCTATAAAAACCAACACTTTCTCACAACTGAAGGAATTGCCCGGCTTGACTATTTGGTGCTGTCGGTTGGCAGAGGCTTATGCCTTAATTATTGCTGTGCTTGAAGGACTCCAACTCACTCTGTTCAGCAATGTGGCCAGTGCAAAGTATGTCTCTCAGACACACACACATGCCAAGTCAAGCAGAATAAATGAAAATTATATACAATAGATACAATAGCATAGATGTATATAGATGTAACATTTAATTGTATTAATTACTATTGTGATATAGACATACAGTTAATACTTGCAGTAACATGCAGTAACATCTTGCCATGCAGGTCAAGCCGCGACCTCCGTGCCATCTTGAAGCACTTAAGCCATCGGCAGCCCAGCCGTGTGCATCGTCGCCGACGCCTGGCAAAGCGACAATAATGTCTGGAGAATGAGATTGCGACCCTAAGTATCATTGACTATAAAAAATGACATATATTAAGAATTATATAGCATATCAAACACAACATATCAAGCAAAATGGGTAGCCTATGGATGTCTATGGTACAAGTAGTCTGTCTTGCCTGCCCTTTAAGTACGTGCATTCTACATATTTTACTCTGAATGAACAGAGTTCAAGTCTTGCGACAACTTTGGAATCTCTGGAGTCTGGAGCTTGCCTTGACCGGTTTTGCTGCCAGGACGGGATTGGAAGCTGGTGGAAAGAAGGCCAACTTGTGGTGCTGCACACTCCTCAACAGCGATGCGACGATCATCTTGGAGCCATACACTTTCAAAAGATTGAAGCCGAATTAAAGCCCAAAACCCATTATTCAACGCATGCATCTTCTGCAAAAAAAATATAAGCTTTATTCGTGGAGTCTTTGCTGCAGGTAGGAGATTGCACCATCCTGCCTCCCGCAAGTGCACTTCAAAGAACCACTGGCCAGTCTCTTGAGCGTGCTTTGGAAAGCCTATCGTGATCCAGTCTGACCTCAATTTCGAAGTCTATCAATTCTTTGTCACCAAAACATCCCAAGACTATCGTTTCATCCATGACTGAAACAAGATCAAATCTGAACGAAACAAATAGAAATAACATCTGTATATAGCATTATTATAGCATTATATAGCTGCAGCATGCCGCACCATGGCATCACCACGTATCACACCTTGCACACCTTGCACACCTTGGCCAATGGTGCCAGGGGGCATGGGGTCCGCCGTGCTTCCCCGCAACAGGTCTGGCACCGGCGCCAGCGAATCAGTTGGTGCAGTTGCGTTCATGGCTACCTCGACCAGGCCCTGGCAGAGTCGGAATTACACTACACCCGAGGTATCCATAATTTGGTGGATTTGATGGAATTTGTTTAGAGGAGACCATGGTTTGATATCAATTTATGGGGGGGTCCTGCAAAGTGTCTCAGAAAACAAAACTGGGAATCCAGAAGTCATGTCAGAAACTACTGTCAGAACCCCTCGTGACATGTGGATGCCATTGATAACTGCACTCATTCCGTTGGCTTCCGTGCCTTTAGCTCCTTCTCGTTGTATTCCGACAACCTCAGCTCAGCTATAATGATATCTGTATATATATAACATATAATATTATATATATATATATGTGTGTATATACTTATATGCATATGCATATATATATATATATTTATGTATTTATATATGAGTATGCATTCTTGCAGTATGTATAACATAGCATCACATCCTACAACCATCAACCAACAGGGGGGTTGAACACTCCTCATTTGTGGACCTCAACTCGTAACGAGCAATGAAGACACCGAGAACCGCTGCTTCGCTGCCAGTGGGCACGTGGGCATATTTGTCCAGCACCCCGAGGCGGTTGTGGCGCATGCCTCAACGATATCTAGTCACATCCACTCATGCTCTGATGATGAATAAGGATTCAATAAGGATGAATATAAGGACTAAATAGAATCTAAATAGGGTTAATATATTTATATACTAATATAATTTATATATATTATGATCATTATCATTATTATTCTTATCATGATTATTAATATAAATTAAATTTAATTAATATATACAACATAAGGATGAATATAAGGAAGAATACAAGGAAGAATCATGAAGAATCCATGGTCCATCCGCTCTTGCAAAAGTCGATGCATCTTCTGCTCCCAGCCTCCTGAGTCTGTGGAGCACATGGTGCAGCGCAGGCGGACATCCTTCAGCACCAAATAGGAATCCCCGTATTGGCGAGCTTTCACCACACCTGCACACAATTGCACACACATCCCTTGCAATACAATGAGGACAAAAAAAAACAAAAAAAAGAACCCGAGATACTGTGAGTGAGAGATAGCTTGGTGGTTTGGTATGCAACAAGAAGTCGTCTTGATCTGTCCTTGGTCACCGAAATATCCTGACACAAGGCATGCCCCAGTCGATCCATTCGTTGGTGTCTGATGTGTGACTTCCTGCCTCGGTAGTCGTTCATCACGTTCCTGGTGCGGAGGGTCGTGGGACATCCACCTTCTGCACCTCCCCTACAAAACACTTCCTGCAGAGACTAGATGGATCATTCACTGGATTGGTTTAAGGGAAAATTTTAACCGGAAAGCCATGGGTTTTTACCATCAAATATAGGGCCTATAGGACTTTCCGGTAAATTTTCCCATCATCCAATTCTATGAATCATGGATCTAGATAGCCTATGATATCCTGGATGCCATGGGATGCCGCAACTGATGTGCCTTGTGGTGCTCACAAAAAACCACGGCTGAAGCAAAGGGTGTAAACATGTTTAAACAGCAACTGATCTGTAGATTTGTACCACAGACTTGCAACACTCAGGATATTCTCAGAATACTGGTTTCACCCTTTGGGTCATCGTCATCCATGGTGATCCATACCACTCTGGGCTTCAACCGAGCCGCAGGGCACCATATTTGCACCGATCAAAGCCTTTGGCATCATCATAGGCGCCACCAAAAAGTTCTCGCTCCCAGTTCCTCACCATTTGGATCATTGATATGGCTCGCGTATGCTCGCGTCTAATGGTGTGGCTTGCGGTTGTTTCTGGACAACCCGTGAGGAAGCCCGACTTGTGGTGAATGTGCTGGTGTGAGCCATGCTTGGGCATCACTCAAGGGTGATTTTGCAAATGTGACTGTTGGATATGATACAGATTGATACAGTATGTTTTTGTTTGAGAAAGCGAGCCACTTACCCCGGTGCTCTGCTTGATGGCACATGATGGTACAATCAACTAAGAATCTACGCCACAGACTCGCTGACTCGCTGACTCGCTGAAGCAAAAGCCATGAGCCGAGGGACCAACACAGATTTTTGGATTTTGGATCTGGAAGACAACCTACTCTTGTGAATATTGCAGACTGGAAAAAGCTATGAGGAGCCAAGGTTCTTTCGGGTATTGTTCTCCTTGCTGCAGAATGCATGGGCGGCTGCTTGCTTTTCAGTTGCTAGGGGGGGCCAATGGCAATGGTCAAAGAATGATCATTGTCATTTGATGTCATTTACGCATATGCCGACATATGCAAACTCTTCTACCTGCTTCAAGTCACTGGTCATCAGTGGTCTCATACAGTAATTCTGCCAAGCAACTGGATCTAAGGCACCGTTGGATGTCTTCGTCTCAAACTGGTTGCCTGGCGCAGCTTTCCTTCTCCCATCTTCTCCCCATTTGCATTTGTCTACATCCGTTTAGCTGTAGAATGCTCTGCTGCCCCTAACTTCTCTGCACAACTGAGGGTGCAAGTTTTCTATCTGCACGTGACTCATTGAGTTCACTGATTTACTGACCGAACCTCTTCCAACTGTGGGGTTCATCCCACAAGAGTCTGGGGTGATAAATATGATAAGGATGGCCAGGCTCTCACTGACTTAAAGTGACTTAAGCCGACAGCTCTGAAGTCGTCGCCGCAACAATGGCACTAGGCTGGCCCAAGAATTCCCCTGCTTTTCAGCGCCAGGGTGCGGTAGAACTCGTCAGTCTCCATGAAGTGCCCCATACGATCCAGATTCACATGGATGACAACGGGTGCCATGTCCTCCAAATCAAAAAACCAAGTTGGACCCAGGGCCCTAGGACTCATCTGTCAAAGGTGGTTGGAATAATCAACGTCACTCAAGAAAGATCTGCTAGTAGATGCATTAGATGCCCTATATATATATATATATACATGCATACATATATAATATAATATTCCTTGTATATATATAATTATATATATATAATGTGTGTGTGGGTCTATTGTCTATATAGTAGTTTTTGCATCTGTATGCTGCCCAACATGGCGTGGTGACGTGGTGCAGGCACAGAATTCATGGAGGTGTCCATGGTGGATGGTGCGCCAGCGCCAGTGCCCTGCCTGAATCCAGCCCAAGGTTGTTTCCAATTCGCGGCCCTCAAATCCCATGCTCTTGAATCTCGTCTTCACCTACCAGTACGGACGACGTGATGCGACGTGACCATCCAAGAATGTGCTGAGCAACTGAATTTTCAATTCGAATCTATTTGATTGAATGGGGACTTGTCCCTAGCGCAATTTTCAGGCAGGTCAACAATTATACATGCAAAGCTCTTCCACATGCTTGTTGTTTCCAACAGCTCAAGACTATATACTCTATCAAAATCTATCAAACAAGCAGGCCATACAAATCCCAGGCAAATGATTCAAAAACAAAGCAAATACCCCGAGCATCTGGGACCAGTCTTTGCGTGAGAGCCCCAGAAAAAGTTAGATCAGTTAGATTTGTCATTTTAAAGGCACTGGCCGCTTGAAGCAACGGCAACAATTCAGTTGCAGTAGGGCAGTAGAAATTGTTGGATCTTTCAAATTCGCAGGGAACTGGAGATACTCTGCATGGTGGCGAAGAGTGGGATATAGGCTATTAAGGTATTAAGATCTATTAGGGACACAGGATGACACGCGTCCCGAGGACTCCAGGACGCCTGCGTCAAGGCCTGCTCGTGGCTATCAGTGGAGTGGGCACGGACACCTGCTAATGCCTTCCGCTGACAGTCCGTCAACCCTCGGCCGCAGAGATCCACTTGCCGCAAGTACATGCGACACGGATGTGACGTATGTGACACATAAATCTGACATATCTTGACATATCTTGACATATCTTGACATATCTTGATATATCTTGACATATCTTGACATATCTTGATATCATCTGATGATTTCTGATGACAGTTTCAACATGTTTAACCTATGCCCCTTCTTTGTGATTAATATACTTGCCAACAGCATTAGGCCTTTGTAGATAGCATATGATAGCGAAGTTGAGTCGAGTCAATGGCACTGCCTTTTGGTGGGATAGATACGAGTTTATGAGAGGCTAGGTTCCGCGATGCACATCAAACTGTTGAAATATGTTGAAATGAAACGGTCCTGCACAGCTGCCCACTGAAAAAATGGTTTGTATCCACATGTATCAACTTCCACAATCGACGTTTTTTTCCCGACATGTTCTGTTTGCCAACCAGCCAGCGACAATCAAAAAGATTCGAAACAACCTCAGAATCAGAAGAACCTGGTGAGGCGTTATTCTACAGGAGTTGCTAATTAGTCGCTTTCCCAGGTTCCGATTCTCTTCGCTGCATGGTGAATATACATGCAACATCATGCAACCACAGGCACGTTCAACAGCTCGCATCTCAGACTCAGGAAGGAGCAGTGCCCAGAACGCTTGATCATCATCCTTGGGTGCAACACATCTGCTTATAGATGTATTACATATATAATTCAATATTTATTTATTCAATTTTATTTAGTATAAAATATTATAAATACGTAACTTTCATACCTGGGATAACCTGATGCTAAGGAAATGTTTAACTTACATGATTCATCAGCCTTTCGCTGTATCTATAAGTCTCTTGGCAGCACGCTTGTGGACCACCAAAGGGTGCGACACGGCCATCATTCACCCTCACATCATATAACCATCACATGACATAAAATAGATTCTTTCATACCAAATAGGTGAACATTCAGGTACTAGATAGTATTAGCGGATATTAGCGGCATGTGCTGTACCACAACTCACTCTGTTGGTACAGCTCACTCTGTCAAGACTCCAACAGACCAATCTCCCGCATGGCCAGCTGCACGGAAGCATCTTCTACGCTGCTGAGAACCCAGGTAGGCGGCACCACCTGCCTGTGCACATGGCAGCTGAACACTGTAGAAAAATTATGAGGAAATTGAACTACAGCAGATCTTGACATCCTATGTCAAAGAAGATAGAAAACAATAGAACTGATACTGAAAGATACTGAAAGTATAATATACATTATTATACGTTATATAATGTATTACTGTACGTTAATATACATCGATATTAATACACATTATAATATACATCATATAAATTAATATACTATATATGTTTTCTCATGAGGGAGAGAGACAAGTCTGATCAAGGAATAGCACATAATAGCATTCAGAAATTCGCGCTAGAGACAAAATCATCAGCCAAGTGTGGGGTAGCAATGGTAGCAGGATGTGTGTTTTTTTTGTGTTGCGACAGCCCAGATCGAACCTGGCACGCCAGCGTTTGTGTTTCTCCGAATAGCCAAAGCCAAACTCCAGAAGAACGCCATAGGTCACTGGACCCATTGGACCTGTGTCATCGGTCATCGAAGGTCATTGGTTCTTGCTGGCTTTGTGGAACTGGGCAGGACCATTGCCCGAAACATTTACATATTCATATGTATATATTATATATGACATTTATTAATCTTATACACATCTAAACACTAATCTTACTACCTGTATCTGGTGTGATACGGGGTTTGAGGACGGATTTGTAATCAGGCCGTGGTCTTGTCAGAGTATCCTACAGTAGCTAAGGCAAGCAATTGATGCAGTTACCTGATGCCGACAGCATGCCCGCCTTGTCGTTTCTCAACCCCCACTGCCAGCACTTGAGCCTTCAGGACAGGAGCGAAACATCCCTTAATATCCTTAACATTATAGCCCATGGATGTAGGCAGCAAAAAACCAGCCAGTGGTCCCAAAGCACTTTTGACGGCTCGAATTGTTCTCCCAAAGGTCGACACCTGCCTCCCGCCAAGACCTGCTCTTGTGCCCATGGCAATAGAAATGAGCCCTAACGCGGGAGCCCACAGCGAGGCCCGCATGGTCGCATACATCCTAGCAGGCAGCTGGCTCCATGCCGGCCTCTAGTTCAAACATGTTCCAAATTCAGCCAATGGGCTTCAAATCTTCACACATGAGTACATCGTGTCTGACTGGAACATCCCAACAATGGCAGGGATTGATGTAGAATATAGTAGAATGTAGATTGCCACTGGGAAAGTGGAACGCTGGCCGATCCTTGCGGCTTGAGGATATTCGCAGCCGCCGGTGCTCGAACAGCTGTTGCACACCTCACGGATAAATGGAAAACATGGAGAAACTTTGCCAGTGTCCAGGTCTCACTCTACAGAATGCATGCGACAACTGCGCCGGCCGCCTCCCATTCGTCCTACAAAGCCCTGAAAGTCTGGGAGCGTGATGCGGCCATCCTTGTCCTTGGCACCAACCCACAAGCCCAAGAGAAACTCCACACTACGGTCCTTGCATCTCTGTCATTACTGTCCACTGGAATCAATCAGAACATGCAAGAAGGCGGGCCAAGATGCTAAGTCAATAAGACTTGCTTCCTCCAAGCCCCAGCCCAAGTATGCACACCTCAGCTCCGCCGTTCTCAAACCCAACCTGGGTTGGACCCATAATGACCCCTGTCTATCCCTTCCATTCCATGGCCCATTGCAATTGCCAAGAACCTGAAAACGCTTCCAAGTCGTCGTTCCTTGGCCCTTGGCCCCGTTTTTTTGTAACATTAAGACTCGGCAGAAACCATCTCAGAATATTTCAGAACAACCTGACAAAAAAAAAAGCGTTGCCAAGCTGATCCAAGCTGCATGTTTTTTGCACTCATGCTCATCCAAATGTCCCGAGCCATCCGTGTCAAACCGACGGAAAGCCTGCCACAAAAACGCTGTCAAACACAATGACATGCATATCTATCTATCTCTCCTGAACTATTGCTAGCGTGCCCGCAAAAAAGATTGATCCCCACATGATCCTCACATATCCCCACAAACTGCGCTCTTGAACTACACTCTGTGGTAACTATATAACTTCCCCGTGTGCCTCACTGATTTGCCGCTGGTCAGTGCGCAAGCCTGACAACTTTGCTCCAAGTTGCTGAGGTACTGAGTGGTACTGAGTGGTACTGAGTGGTACTGAGTGGTACTGAGTGGTACTGAGGTGCTGTTGAAACCAACTGGACTGAAACTCTTCAAAACACTCACCTGCAAGAAGGCGTCGCAGAGACTCCTGCGCTTCGCCAAACTTCTTGCGAGTGAAGGCAGCTCTGCACCTGCGCTGTCAAGGATTGTTTGGATATGTACCGGACATGTATTCATATGTATTCATATGCTGCACATAGATGCAACATAGGCAGCAATGGCAGCTGGGCTGGTCCCTGATGTCCCTGTCCCCCGAAGCGACTGTTTTTCTCAAGAAGTGCACATGCAATCCACACAAATGCACCATGTCTAAAAAATGTCTAAAATGTTGGGGGCCAAAACGTTTGGGAGGCATCCATCAACACACGCTCAGAATATCTCAGAATGATGAGAATCTGCAAGTGGTCAGTCTTCCGAGCGACCATTGATTGTGGGGCACAAGTGGAAACTGCCTGAAATCCCTCGTGCACTTGTGCCGTACAGACTCTTGCTTGGATATCAACGGTGATGACGTTTGCTTAGTGGCTTAATGTGGCTTAGTGTTCACATTGACCAAGCTCACCTTGTGACCCAATACTGCAAAGGATGAGCTGCCGTGGTAGATCCAGGTTCCAAGTATGGATGCACCTCGCGCTGCGCGGTGCAGGAGTTTGATGCCATGGATGCAATGCCATGGATGTCATGAATGTCATGATGGCCGCAAAGTTTTTGCTTCACCACTCACCAGCATACCCAACAGCCTGACCCCTATAAGACCTGTAAGCCTATAAGATCCTATAAGCAATAAAACTCAAACTAAGAAGCACAACATACTGTACACCCTTGTAGGTTTTATCGTTTTCGTTGGTGTTTTCAGGCAGCCATGAGATCCGTGAGATCCACTTGGCAGTATTGGTTTTCAATGATGTTCAGTGATTTTAGTTATGGCCTTCAGAAGATCGTCCAATTGCATCATGAAGCTTGCTTGACACCAGGCATCCTGGCCAGGTACGAGTACGGTGCGATGAAAGAAAAAAAAACGTGGGAGAAGGTGTCGGCACCCTCAAGCTACGGAGACAGACTCGTACACAACTTTATTAATCCAGGGTTGACATTAATTGTATAATTGAATTGTAATTGTCTGCATATTCTGCATGTTTTCTAGTCCTGTCCTCGAAAAATGGTCTGAAAACATCACCCATGGCATCCCATGGCCCAATGGCCTGACCAATCTGACCAAACGGTCCTGGAGTCCTGAACCCATCCCATCCGTCCATCCGGCGTCCTCCAATGACAGCTGCCCGGCATAAAGGCCCTCCAGCATCGATCCGGTGCCACGCACATGGCGCTGCTTTTGGGGCACCTCACCCCACTCGTCGTCACCCGAGTCGTGGAACCCGAGTTGCGCATGGATTTTTTGCGAAGTGGTGGTTTAATGATTAATGATGTTTAATGTGGCTCATTGTGGCTCAATTCTCTCTCTAGTAACTCTAGTAGAGTTTCCACTTCCAAAAAAATCCACATCACTTCCCTGAAGAGTACTGAAGGGTAAGACATGATAATACCAGGAAAAAATAAACAAGACAGAGCGCTGGGTGCTGCCAAAGCACCTCTCCATCGGGAAAGAGCCAGGACAGAAAGTCGCTAAAGTGGACATGATCCTCCTTGGGGTCACCAGAATTGAGAACATTTGAGAACTATTGGGTAACTATTGGATCATATTGGAGGAATTGGCAAGGCAACGTTGCTTTGGGATTCAATAGTTTCGGACTATGGATAATTGATGGTCATTTGATGATCATAATGATCATCACAAAACAAGAAGAGCATCCCAAATCTATGGCCCCTGGTTTTTCGATTGTGACCCACTCCCCAGCTTAGCTTGTTCCCATCTTGTTCCCTAATGCCCTAATCATGTTGATTCCTGGATGTTCCTTGTTTCCAGGACCTGCCAAGCATTCCAAGTGCTGGCGAATTCTGCTGTGCTCTCCGTTGACATGTCTAAAATTGAAGCCACAAGGATCCTTCACCGCTGCACCAGATGCAGTCACAAGAATTTCACAATGATCTGCCTTGGTTCTTGCAGACCCTGTCACGCAGAGACATTCAAGACTTCCAATGATTTTAGCAGAACATTCCTGATAATCTATAAATATATATAATCATCTTCGATTAATACCCCCAAATCCATTGCTTAATCCTCATTGTCCTCCCGTCCTATAAATGGCTATCATTGGGGTATACTGCCCAAAACAATTACCGTAGGCCCACATCTTGAGGCAAGAAACTGGGACATTCAAGGCCGTCAGCATCTCGCGGAGGTGGCGCACCTCAATGTGACCATCCTGGTTCACCATACTTGCTGAATGCACGCTACCTCGGCTGGGAGATGCTGGGCCAACCATCTTCATGTTCAATTTGCCTCTTGAGATCCATTGAGTCATCTAAAGGCATCTTAGGACATTACTGGAGGACCAAGCTGCGCTCAATGTTCTCCTTCGCCTTGGCTTTGGGATCTGCAGGAACTGCAGGAGCTACGGGCGAAGCTTCTACTGAAGCCACCTGCGTGCATTGCTTCGTGGACGACATTGCCAGGTGTCCAACTAACATGAGAATCACTCATGCAGTCTAGATGTCTATAGTGGATAATAGTGGTTATGTATACACCTGAAAAGGGCGGAGCGAAAGCCAGCGCACTTTTGTCGCGCAAGATGCATTTCTTCTTAACAACATCTGGCTTTATTCAAAAGCTGTACTGGTACTTCCATTGTCTGCCCCTACCACCCATCTGACCTGAGGGAAATCAACCCCACCACCATCACACAAAGTCCCCAAAACACACCCTCGCCGCACCTACTTACGAGATTATTCGGCTGGCTTTCGTAATATATGACCTATGACCTATGAGATCTATGAGATTCATTGACATTCGTTGATATTCATTGATATTCACCATTCAATTTAGAGATCATATGGAGATCAATATAGAGATCAATAGAGATCATACAGTGGAAGCGGTCTAATCAGCCCAAAGGCTCGCTGCAACACTGCGCTTGTCGGAGCATCTGTTGCAGTTGTCCTGGAGCTCCTGCCGGCCGCGGTCGTTTTGCCATTTAAAAATAGGCCCGCCCGTCTTTCCATCCTTGATTTATCGTGATTTCTCAACCACCTGCGAAAAGGACATCTATGCAATCTAGAAAACTCCAACTACTGTATCTCAAACATTCTCAAACTACATTTAGGAAAAATATGCGCCCTTGGGTGGTTCCACGACTGCGGAATTTATCGGAATTTCAGATATGTCAGATATGTCCGAATAGTTCAGTACGTGTTTCAATTTCAGCGTGTTCAACAGATTTCAACCATTCTAGGTCCTTGTTTTGTTGGATTTGTTGGTTGATCTTGAGGGATCTCAGACGTTGGCCATGCATCCTTTGAAATGTGCATACCGGATCTCGAGACAAGACACCATCGTGCCAGGCCAGGAACTTCCGACCAATTTTGGTACTGATTTGCCATGGCTCATCGGTGGGCGTGGACAGATTACTTTGGATCTCTACCACTCTACCTGTGCTGATTTGGCTATGTTCTTAGGTCTGAAAATCTCTGAAGGATTCTGGAAGGGTGGTTTTACATATCTTTCAATTGGTGTCCTGCCTATCCCCATATATCCCCATACGGGCGCTCGGGATGGCTGTGCAACTTCCTGCAGGGGCAGGTTGTGAAGCCATGAAGTCAATAAGCAAACATAATGCTACCTGTAAGGTGTCTTGTAGCATAGCAGCTTGCCCTTTCTCTGCTTTCGGATATCTGTTTGATATTGAAATATCTTGAATTATCTTGAAACATGCAAGCATCGGCAAGCACCATCACAAATCATGGGGGGCCAAACTCTGCTCAATGGTTTGGGTAAGGGTTCAAGGAAAAGCCTTGCAACCCCTTAGCAGCCCTCGCACTATCCAGGAAATACTGACCACATCTGACCACTGCTTCATACTGCTTCTGCCTTGGTCATACAAGCCCACCTGCAACCGGAGGAACCTGGAAGGAACCTGCCCTCGAATGCCTGCAGAACCCCCCGACACACACAGGTTCCCGGCCAGCTGCTTCTGGCGGACTTCCTGGCATAAAGGCAAAGACTGGCAAAGAACATCAAAGATATGGCTTGTCAAAGGGGGCTTACATCACGTTATATACATCATAATATCTATGGCTGGTGTCATCCCTCTGCTTGCCTTCAAGTTTTGATTCTTGTTTTGTCCCTGCTCCCACATCCCATGCCCTCAAGGTCTGTTCAAAGAGCTTGCGAAAGGCAGACCTTTTCTTTGAGGCTTTCGATGACATTCATTTTCCTGCACCGCAAGGCGGGTTCGTCTCGAATGCGAAGCATTCCGAAATTCCACCACGGAATGATGCTGTGCAATGCACGGGTGGGTGTGAAAGAACATATGCTGACCTGTCTGTTGTGGATGGGAGCAGGCACTGCAACAAAGTCCGAATACGATCCAATACAGTATACGGGTAATCATGTTAATTCTATGCCGGGTGTGTTTCCGATTGTGGGATTTATACAGCCCAGCCTTGCTAATTAACATTAATTAACATTAATTAACTGAGACCAACACCTTTCGTCCAAGTCTTTTTGGAGTTGCTGCTTCTTTTCTGCCTCATCCCACGCGGCGCGGATGGCACATGGCAACCAGTAATCCGCAGCAAGACTCGCCTCCGAAGCTTTTTTGCGGGCTGATGCGGGCTGTAAGGCTGCGACCAGGCATTTGTTCTTCATCTCACATTCAGTAGCTTCGGCATGAACTTCCGCCATCCTGAGTCGGAGCAACTGATCACCCAATTGCCTGCACAACAGCCCTTCCGGTCGATACTTCTGACACACTCCAGCTCAATTCTTATGAAAACAACCCTTGAAACCCACCACCGTGACTTGCCTTGATGGGAAGTGCATCAGGTATACAAACTCATGGCCCGGACGCGACCAACCCTCTATGCCCTCCTCTGGCTGTGCTTCTCCAATAACTCTCGGCTTTCTTTCAAATCCTCAGTCAGCTTTGGCGACGGAAGACCTCCTTAAGGAATGATTTTGCCAGCAAAATCAATTTGAGAGTATGCACAAACTAGTCAGCTGACAACATGCTGACACCCCAGCTTCAAGATCTTCAAGTAATCACTGGGTATCCTGCCATTTCAAGACGTTGGACCTTGCACAGTGGCATTGGGTAGTCAGTCATCGCCTCAATTAACTGTGAAGCCCTAGAAGTTAAGGCCAAGGAAATCATGCCAAACCCCAATTTTATCTCGCAGGTGGTGCTTTGCCATGCTTTGCCAACACATTTCAGCAGTAGGACTTAAGCCCCTCGAATATCAAGATGAGCAAGTCTGAAGGCTGAAAATTAATGAAAATTATTGCATGAAAATCTGCCAAGAACTTCCCAAGTATCGCACCTGGAGCTCCTGTTCCGTCAGTTTGCTCTGCTTTTGCTGCAAAAGGGCCTTCGCCTCAATTACGTTCAATTCGAGCAAATTGGCCTCCGAAAAAAATCCAGGAGACTGCAACGAACAAGGCTGCGTGAAAGGTTTCATTTGTTTACAGTACATGGAATGAGTGAACAATGCCTATACAGTAGGACATGAAAGTTCTTGGTCTCAAATCTGGTCCGCAAACGGCACTTGGCAAATGAACTCAAAACATCTCAAAACCAGTTAGGCCAAATTAGCAAGCTATTGTTGTGCGCATGTTTTTTGAAGTTCCAAGGGCACTGAGAGCTGCTCTAATCTCTTTACCCTATCTGGCAAATGTTGTGACATCCTGCCACCTTTTCCTAGGCCCTGACATCAGCTGCCGAAGATCGCACAGGAGAGTCGCTTTCCTCCCCACGTCATCCCAGTTGGATTCAATGACCCTAAGGCCCAAAGGTTTGCTTGGCGAGACCTCAATGAAATGCCTGAAGATCCTGAAGTTTAGAGGTGACTGTGACTAGGGCGAGAAGTGAAACTGCTGCGGCCCCCAGCACATACGACATGTTGTGACATTCCCAGCCCACCTCGGACTTCAAGCTTTCCAACTCCTGTTGCACCTCAGTTACGAGTATGAGACAAGCATCACAGCAGCCGCCCGATTTGCCAGTTCAACCATCGTAGGAATCTCAGCATCGAAGGAGCCGAATTATCGCTTCCTCATTGGGCCCTTGAAATAACATTGGTGCAATTCTGGCTATTGAAGCCATGCACTCGTGTACCCGCATCCCTCCTTGAAGGGTGCAAACACGCCGTACCACCATGGCACAATTTCCAAGCGTTTGGTGGTGTCTTTCCGTCGCATCTCTTTCTCTTGGAGCTGAAGTCTGGACACCTGTCAGACAGTGCCAAGACGCAGCAGAAAAAAATAGAGACAGGAAGAAATGCCATTCATTCCAGCCATTTCCAGCCTGTTTTTGCGGCGTGTAGATGCATTATATTTAATAGAATAAGTCTGTACCGGCCCTTATTTGAACATGAATGTGAATATACATACAAATGTGCGTGTGTACGGGGTGTCTATTAAGTGAATATAGAATACACAAACATTTATCTACAAATGCGACGTGAAAAGCCAACATGCATGGAACATCATGGAACTATATGGTTGAAATTCCTAGGGTGTCCTATTGCACCTGTCCGAAACACAATGGCAGCCAAGAGGGAGTGGCAGCCTCCAGCCCAGCTTGTGCTTTGGCTAGGCTGCTGCGTGTTTGATCCTTAGATCTGAGCTCACCATAGCTCACCCACTCTGACCACTTTCTGAAACTTTTAGTAGTGATTCAAATAGACTAAATGGTGCTGATCTAAAAGTCACCCTAAAAACAACCCATCAACCTGTATACGGTATACAGTATGGGGATGTATGGGGTGTTTTCGTTTGCGATTTGTCATGAGCTAATTTAATGCTAATCTTCCGACCTTCCGGCTGGGGCCCCAAACCAACTCAGTTTCAAGCTGGATTCGCTTCATGGCCTGTGACTCACAGTGACTCACAGTGACTTGCAGCTGACAGTGACTCTGGATCTGTGCCTTTTTCCGGCCAAATCTTCGTCGCATTTCGTCGCAAGGTGAAACGAAAAAATCACGGATCTGCAAAGGCCATGACCGTACAGCGATCTGCCATGGGCATGTGCGCTGTGGAAGTAAGCAGGAAACGGGGAAACGGGGAAACGGGGAAACGGCAGGCAAAGCAATAATAGCATATAATATCATATAATAGCAATACAATGACACGTTCAGCGTCTTCACCAACGATCCGGACGATCCGGCTCTTCATCGTATCGCGTGATTGTGCCATCCTCAGCTGTTCCCAAAGCATGGCCTGCCTCTGAAAGGAAGAAAATCTGACACAAGAGCAGCGAATCGATCTCAAATCATACCCGTCATACCCAGTGTTTCTTGTTGATCGCAAACATTCAAAACAAGCATTCATGGCCTGACGTAGCGACCTAATTACTGAGCACATATGTTCTTAAGTGGAGCTACTTATATCGCATTTGGGATAGATTCCCGATTCCTGAATATAAAAATGATGATGCCATCCCAAGACATGTGAGCCCCATTGAGGCAAGCATCTGAATGACCAACGAAAAGCGATTGGCCATTGGTGCTCCACTTCAAACAGGTCGCCCAGGGAATGTTCTCCGGCAAAGGTGGTCCTCTGTCCACCTAGCCATGTCAACCCTGGACACCGGTGAACCAAAGGTGGTCTCCACACCCTGCCAGTGTGTCATGAACCGAAACCATCCGAAACCAGGATAGAAGGCCAACTCGAAACAACGCCGAATACCCAAAACATGTCCGGCAAAGCTCAAATAGCTGGATGACCTTCAGAGGGGGGGGGAAATCTGAAAACTTCAACGATCCGCAATTGCGCAAGACCAGCCACCCAGATTTGCTGCTTGATTTCCTCGCATACTTTCAGATACAATGCGAAAAGCTGGCACACAGTGCATTGAGATGACATATGTATGTAATATGTATATTTATATCTATATATATAATTATATTATATATATATTAATATATCGTACATACCTGTGAGCAAAAAAGGTGTGTTAAAACAAAAAGTGTTTTCCTTCCGGTAAAAAACGTTTCCAGGTTTTGCAATGTTTCGGTCTCGGTTGATTTAAATGAAACAATCACATGATCCATTGACTGGGACAACAAACACCATGTTAGAGTAGGCCTAGTGAAGTTCTGCATCCCTTCCTTCGTAACTATGTCTCTTGTTGCTGCTTCCACCCCACCAAATTATTTTAGCAGGCATGAAGGAGCATTGCATAATCAACGCCCTCATTCCTGATATTCCTGTGGCACTTGCGCGTGTCCCAAGAGAAGTTCAATCTGGATGCTGAACACGGAATTTCCGGCCCGGGTATCTGAAATGGGCCGAAAAATTGATGGAAAACTGGGTTTTGCAGGTTTGGGTTGTTGGTTGTTATGGGAAGTTTATTGCTGTTTAGTGTTTTTATGGGTAAAATGGTGTTCGATCCAAACCTTATATTTTCGGGATTAATCTGATCAAGAAGTGGCCAAAACGATCTCTTCTTAAAAGGAAATCATTCGAATCGTACCCTCTTGACCTGTCATTGTCCATTGGATGATGACACCCCGGGTTTTCGGGAAGCCATATTTTCGGTATATCCAACCATTAAGTATGAAGAACCGTTTTTTTGTGGAAAAACCGTGACTTTTTCCAGGTTTTGGATGGTTTTGGTAGGTCAAGGTACTCACATCTCGTTTTTTGATGCTTACCCGCGCTCTCTCTCTCTCTCTCTCTCTCTGAAAGAGATCAGGCATGATTGTCATCACTCTTGTGCATTGTTCATTTATTGTATTGTTGTTAGAGTAGTTATTGTTATGATGGACAATTATCATGGTTCTCATGGGCATCATAATAATTATCACTATCATTGCTAGTGCATTGTTGTTGCCACTGCTACTATTATTATTACCGTTATTTTCTTTTATTATCATTGTTATTATTTCTGTTATTACTATGGTTACTGTTCGTACTAGTATTACTTCTCACTATTATTACTGTTGTTACTTTTATTACTGTTAGTTACTGTTAATGTTAATTCCTATTATTACTATGATTGCTTTTATTCTACGAAATGTGTATGTACGTGTGTTTGTCTGTGTTTGTGCGTGCCCCTGCAATCTCTACATACATCACTCTGACGTTGGCAATGCTGGTGATGACATGCAGCACAAGGCTATCTCGTGGAGCAATGCTAGGTTGCTTCCAAGCATCAAGATCCCATACCTGCGTGGTAAGAGAGACCCAGGGTCGCTTCTATCTGCTTCAGTCATGAGTAACCCCTCTATTCATTGCATTCATAATACTGCGGGGTTGATCAAACTACGTGACAAAACTCTCGCAAGGCTGCACCAATGAAGATGCGACCAATCTTTTGTATTCTTTTGTGGGATATTTTGGGCCATTCTGGGCCATTGCAACATACATCAACACACTACAACTGTTGATTGTCACACACTTCGCCTCAACGGAGACGTCTGTGGCCACAGCCAGCCAGTACCGCGTAGGAGAGAAGGCCAGCGAATTAATTGTGGAGACCACGGTAAGATCCTCATCAAATCATGTGAAAGCCTCTGAATATGCGGCCAACACCCATACTTTGAGTTGCTTGTACGGCTAATTTAATGCACTACATTGACATAGATTGACTGTAGACTGAGGCTTCAGTACGCTCCTTCAGGATCCGATTGAAGTCACTGTAGTCTCTCTACGCAGCGTGAACATCTTGCTAAAATGTGCTTTGATCTTTGTCAGCGGGCGAGGTGCGTAAAGAAGCATACCCTCCGCGAGATCCCATAGTTTCGCGACTGCCTTGCAACGGTTGCTTGCACCCCTGAACTTCACCTAAAGTCCACCACCAAACAATGGTGAAAGATGGTGAAAGCCCATGGATCAAATGAAGTATGGATGCCCTTCTGACTGCTGATGCGCCTCCTTCCCGCCAGAAGCAATCAAAGAAGCATCTGGACTGATGCAAATACTGTGTACAACTCCTGGCCCATTGAGCTCGCCCCCCCATGTGACCCGCATGAGTGTGCAAGAAAACACCACCCAAAAACAGGTGAAAAAAAGCAAATGAAAACTTTGGCCCTGCGTATCAACAACAAACGATACCAAAAGTGTCAGGACATTGTGTCCCAAAGAGACTGTCAAAACTCAAGCTTTCAGCTGACAGTTTAAGTCTAGACGGTCAGAAGGGAACACGAGCCATCGGAGAACTGGCATGGGTTTGGCTGTCTCTGCCTTTGAGGCGTATTTTAATTATCACCCACTGCCCCACTGCCCTAGCAGGCCCTAGCACTGAGTTTCAACCTGAGGTCGATGGCACAGAAAGTGCAAGAGATACCACGAAATATGTGAACTAATACAACAGGTTTAATGTAGTTGAGAATCTCATGGTATAAACGCCGCTCTGAAGGTGCTACTGTCTCATATCAAATAGATAAATAGTTTATCTATTATACACTCAAAGCGGCTGAATATGTGCCATGTTGTGCTCCCTTCAAATGGCCCTTTCCAACGGAGGGGTGGCCTTTGTGCCCAACGAACTCCTTGATGAGTTTCCTTAGATGATATTGATATGTGGGCATGTCTGGGCATGTTTGGCATCCAATTCTGAAACGGAACACCTTAATTACATCATGTATAACATATTTATGTGTGTATATGATTATATATATATATGTGCTAGATTATATACTATAATATAATATATATGTATATATGTATGTATATAGTAATTATATATATAATATGTATATATAGATATATAATGATATATATACGTATTATATACGTGTGTGTATGTATCTGTGTAATTTGTGTGTGTGTGTGCGTGTGCGTGTTTGCACATACCGTGTTTCTACCCGAGATAAGTCTTTCACAGTCGGGAAAAGTTCTTCTGGCCCTGATGGCCATGCAATTCTGGGCAAGCTTCATCTTGGTGAGGTTCCAGAGCTTCAACTTGTGATCCCAAGATGCAGAGAGAAAACTTTCAGGCCTGCCTTTGTCGTCCTCCTTCGACACTAGAGGCACGAATTCCTGGGAAATTCATCCTTCAAGCCGAATACCCCCCCAAGAAAAAAATGCGTTCACTTCAACTAGCGCCGCAAAAATGGGATCACATGGCAATACCCAATCAAAGCTCTGACAAAGAGATACAAAGAGTGGAGGGAAAAAATGAAAAGAAATGGTCTGCCAAGCAAATCAGCAAGTCCAGCGCAGAAACCCAATCTGTGTGCTTATTACCTTAGAATAGCGAGAATAGCAGCATCCAATCATTAATAATCATTAGCATGTCATATCCGGAGTCACGATTTTGCCCCAGGACCTGCAGAATGAGCATCGAAGTATATCGAAGTGCTTCCAGCGTCACAGGAGGTTGGCTACAGCTGGCAGTGGGTACAATGCCAATGCATGTCAATGCTGGATATTGAATGATAATTTTGACAAATTGATAACCATCCCCGGTGCTCCACCGCAAACCATCGCAATCGCGTTCTTGAGACTGGTACACTTGCTGACACCCAAGAGGCTTTTGACGATCAAGTCACTGTCTATCCAGTCTCCCAGGGTATATTTGATTTCTGCAAGTGTGTTCCAAAGATCAATGCGGGTGCCACCTGCATAGGACTGCCATGGGGCATAGAGCTTGAAGTAGGGATCACATCTTGGGGTTCAAACAAATTTCAAGACCGTGTCAACAATTGTCAACATATTAAGAATATTTCAGAATATCCTTAAACTGCTAGGCTTGGAGTTGTACTTTTTGTTTTTTTTGTCGACGTCCCGGGCCTGGCCTCCAGTAAGAATTTGCCGCATGTCAGGTGAAAATATCACTGTGTTCAGCTGCTTGTCGATCCTGCCACTCCGAAGCACTTCTCCCGGATCTTTTTCCAGGTGCCAGATCTTCATGCCTTGCATGGCTGGTATTGGCTGGTTGCTTCAACCCCGCTTCACCAAATGTCTGCACCTTAAGAGCCGCAGGAGCCTTACAAGTACACCGGGCCCTCACTTGGTGAAAGCTGTCCTCGAATGTCCCGGCTATGCGGTTGCTCCACCGTTCCCTATGCACACTGTCCTTGACAAAAAGTCTTTTTGCAAAAGAAAAAACATAAGTAAGCACTATAGGGTCACTATAGAATGTAAACAGAAAGGGCAGTTCCATTGAGATGGCAGGACGCAACTCTACCAAGTCCAAACCATAAAACTCATGTCTACTCACGACGGATTGGCCAAGACACTTCGGTCCCAGGAGCAAGATACTGCAAATTGTCCTGAAACATGGGACTTCGAGCAATGAGAATCTCAAATAAATCTGGCCCAAGCCGGCCCAAGGATTGAGTGGTTGCTTCAGTGGATGTCCATACAATCAAATTACGTCAACCTACTGAATAAACATCAACATGTTTTGCTGCACAGGAGTTGGGCTCACTGCTAACTTCGTGACTCCCTAAGGAAGTGCTTCCCCGCTAGATTTGTCACGCCGCAATCATTACCTCAGAGCCTCCACAATTGCCAAACTCTCCCTAAGAAATGCTGCACAGTGTCGTCACCAATCCAACTTGGGTCTAGGATGTCCAAAGTATAATGATATCATATGATATCATATGATATCATTCATGATAAAGATGATAAATGAGCGAAGATATGTGAGAATGGATCTTGAATAAACTTCAAAAATCTTAGGGAAGCTTAGCGAAGGTTCCATCTGGAGAGAGCTGGCAGCCCGACACCACATCCCTGTGCCCTTTGCAAACGACCTCAGCATGTGGGGTCTGACAATGGGGCATGGCAAACCAAAATCCCAGCCATGATCAGATCACAATCATATCTCGATATATCTCCATATCTTTTCCAAGTATTCAATCATTAAAAAATGTCGGTTTGGATTTAGATTTTTTTCACGCACACCCATGTCAGCTATTGTCATCCCATCTCAGGCAGGAAATTGAGCTCGCTGCTTTTTGCACAGAAGCCCCTTCTGGCACTGACCAAAGCTTCAACAGGCCGTCCCTGGAAGCGGACAACCTGAAGTTTCCAGTATTGAAGTTGTGCCATGTGTGCTAAATCCAACTCTTGACCATGGCACATGTAATTTTTGTAAGGCGAAATCTCATTGGATCAAACATGATCAAACTGATTGGCAGTGCGTTGTTGCTCGGGAAACATGCAGGTTAATTACCCAAGGTCTGATATCGGGACGGCAGTGGCATGGGCTGTACATGTTACCTTTTTGCCACTGAAGCTGGGAAGAAATTGCTCCCCTTGTGGTTGGCTGTCCGTTCCGATTTGATCCCCGAGAAATAACCACCAAAGAAAGTTGTTGAAAGATTGCCCTTCAAAAGGGCTCTCCTGAAAAATATGTGTTTGGAAATGCTTGGAACTGACTCATAAAATAACCAATGAAAAATTTAAAAACCTGAATGGTGAAGCGAACTTAGCCGGGGAGCAAGAGGTTGGGATCTTCAGGACTTTTCTCACTCGTGGGAACAGGCACAGACAGGTCTGTGATCCAGCTGTCATGTTTGCCAACAATCCCCACCTTAGGCTGGTCGGATCTAATCTGCACAGGCAGCATACATGGATATACAATGATATACATGGCCCGATCCTGTGCTCAATTTATCACTGCAGTTGGGAATGCATGGTGGATAGCCACAACTTGAGGATCTCTAAGCACACTGACTATCACTTGGGCGTTGAGGATCTTTGTTGCCTACTCATTTGGGGCTCCAGTGCGCGAATGGTAGCTGTTCAAATTGTCAAAGTGCGATAAAGGCTCTTTCCTCAGGACCATCTCCAAAAACCCAGGGTTCAGCCTAGGCAGCTTTATGATCACTCACTGATTGAAGGAAAAAATCATGGGCTCTTGATAACGATATGGCAGCAGTCGGCTTCACAAGGCGTATTGTGAAGTGTACACTGAGATCCATTTTGAAGACTTCATAAGACTTCCGTGACATTTCTGCTGGCCACTGATCCAAGACACCAATAAACCAGCGATTGACGATCGATTGGAGGCGAACAAATTCGCACATGGTCAAGTTTTGGACAACAATGTGATGTGAGTAGCTCAGGTTGGTCTGCTTGCTTTTATATTTTAAAAAAAACCTGGTCCAAAAATTCATAAAAATTCGCCACAGCCGTTGCCATAGCATGCCACAGCCATGTTGTTCTGATACATTGCAATGAGATGCAATAGGCACTAGTCACTAGACAGATCTAGACAGCACTTAGTAACACTAGTCACTAGACAGCACTTAGTAACACTAGTAAATTGGCGGAAGATTTGTCCGCAGCTACAGTCACCGGCTGCCCAACATGCTCTCTGCCATAAGAAACTGCAATATACAATCTCCCTAGGGCTGTGGGTAAGACTTCCATCTTGGAGTTGGTTTCTGGTTTGCCATTAGTGGCGGAGATTATCAGGAAGATCCAGAGAAGAACTGCAAGCGGCCCGGCAGGCAAACATTCCCTGTCACATGCACGTAGCATCTCTTTACATTCGGCAATCTGCTCTTGGATAAACAACCCGAAGTTACTGATTAGTTATCGTATATTATCGTCACATATCATATACATTAGTCCCAACTTCATCCCCTTTCGCTCAACCAAGAGGACATAGGCCAAGCAACTAGTTGCAAACAGTTTCTAGTGATTCTGGTGCCGGATTCAGATGGCTACAGTCACGAACGTTCGTTACATCACTTAACATAACTTAACATCACGGCAGCCATCTCGCGCCCTGCCTGTCGCTCCACTCGTACGGTTTCCTGCGACAGCTTCCTACCACAGTTTCCCGATGCTATCCGATGCTGATGCGGCTAAGGCAGCTGAAGCAGCTGCTCCTCCACCTGAATGCTTTTCTGGTGATCTTCTATGATGGCCTGTCAGGTGTCTCATCAGGACCAAGTCTGACTGGACTGGACTCTAAAATTGCCAAAAAGTCACCCAATGGCCCAAAGGGTTATGGAATTGCATAAAATGAAACTGTATAATCATGGCGGCATTCTTGGAGCGACCTTTCGTTACAGTACCCGTTCACATCTTTCATGTTCTTTCGTGAGCCCACTGCGTGCTTACGGTCACTGCACCGGACCAAAAATCTCGAGTCGGGAACCATCTTCCAGTTTCCATATTCGATCATATCATATCATATCATATCATATCATATCATATTATTATCATATCATAATATTATCATAATATTATTTCAATCTAATTCAGAGGACCATTGCGCCGTGGATCTACAGCCCCCTGGACCTACATGTCTACGGCACATTGTCCGCCCAATCCGCACCTGTTTGCCCAGCAGAGAGCTCTTGAGTTCGAGAACGTGGCGCTTGGACTGGTCAATGTCTTGGGCGATGATCTCGGTGGATTTCAAGGAGATGGACCATGATGGACCCGTGGGAAACCAACCGATATCAGACCACTCCATACCACTCCCATTCCGGTGCTACGAAAGCCATGCTGCCTGCGCTTGTAGCTGGAAACTCTTGGCTGATGCCTTGCACAAAGGACATGACGCTTCCAGATCTTCGAAAGAAATCAGCAGTCATAGTCAGAGCATGTCAGACCAAAACATGCCCAAAACTACCTGGTGACCTGGTGAGGTAGATACAGGTTCTGCATGTGCATGATATCCTGAACTCTATCGGGTAAACACCATCAATTCCGCATGGGGGATCAGTCTTTGGTTGTTTGCAAAGCCTACCTTATACTTCCATGACCTTGAGAGAAGCTACCATGACCTCGCATCTCACAGTATTTTGCTTTGCCTGGGCTTCTAGATACAGTATAAAAAGGAACAAGGCGGACAACGTCGCTGCCATTCGCTGTACATACTCAGGCTTACTGCAAATCCCCATGGGCTCTGAATGCAGCTTATATCCCAGGCAATTCTCAAAACAAATAGATCAAACCACCCCACCCCACCCTGCGCCCTCCTCCAAGTTGTTTCTCTGCAGGCCTTGCTCTGCCTGAGCCTTGGTTCCATAAAATGCACCACAACGATGCACAGCGCACCCAGGATTTCTCTTCTCTCATCTGCTCCCACTGCTCCCAATGGACCGCATGGGCTGCGGGCTGCCCAGCTCTTTTTTCTCTCTCCAAAGCGCGATCGATGCCAGAGACTGCAACGCAGCACGAATGATCTACAATTGCACCCCGAAGAACGTGTCCACAAAACACACGTTCGATCTGCAATTGACATCCCCCGTTTCTGGGATTCAAATACACTCTTGACATGCCAGGCGATTTTCTTGCGTGGCACATCTCTCCTCTCCAATCTTTTCACATCTTTGCTTCAACTCACGCACCCAAAAGGGCTCTTCTGGCCGGATGCAACAATCCATTCACCTTTTCCAATGCCTGGAGCATGGCAGTCTGGCTCTTGCCAGATGCAATCACATCAGGACGCGCCGCCAACTTCACAAGGACATCTTTCCATCCTGCTTTCTCTGCCTTGGCTGCCACGGCAGGTTCCAACTTCACTCCGGCGTTGGCATCTGCCGCCTTGGCCTTGGCCTTTCCCTTGGGCTTTGCCTCAGCTTTCGCCTTGGCCTTCGCCTCCTTAGCTTCCTTGGCCTCAGCCTTGGCCTGGGCCTTCGCAGCCTTGGCATCTGCTTTCTCGGCTGCTTTGGACTCTTTGGACTTGGCAGCTTCGGCAGCTCCCTCCTTGGTCTTGCGCTTCTTCGCGGGGGGTTCATCATCTCCGTCGGCACTGGACAATGGAACATAGGACTTCATGGCTTCCTGGTATTCTTCCTTCTTCTTCTGGAACTCCTCCTCGTAGATCTTCTTGTCTTCATCACTAAGCTCCTTCCATTTGGCAGATGCCAACTTCGTCACAGCCGTCACTGGCTGACCACTGCATTCCTTCATAAAAGCAGCGCGATTCTTCGCAAGGAAACAGCCATAAGCACCCCCAGCTGGTTTCTTTGGAGCTTGAGGGTCCTTCTTCTTCTTGATATCTTTCTTGCCCTTCTTCTTAATGGCTTTCTTCTCACCTCCTGCTTCCAGGAATGCCTTCATGTCTTCATCATACTTGGCCTTGGCAGCCACGAACTTCTCTTGGTAGATCTTCTTGTCCTCTTCACTGAGAGCCTTAAACTTCTCAGAGGCCAACTTGGTGATGGCCGTGATGGGCTGTCCTTTGCACTGCGTCTGCAGTTCGGGACGTTTCTCAGCCAAGAACTGACCAAAAGCTCCACCTGCTGGCTTCTTTGGCTGTGCCATTGCCATTGCAACAAGAGAACACGTGGTTGCCGGAAGGTAGCACGTACACTTTTAGGTGCTTTGACCAAAATGGCTTCAGCCAATAGACCCCATCTCTGTATTGATTTGCGAGCTCCACTTGTGGGTGAGCGCGCGAGAGAGAGAGAGAGAGGGAGAGGGGGGGGAAAAAAAAAACTTTTACCCTTTGGCCTTACAATGTCCTTAACATTCCTTAACCCCATAGATTGCCACCGCCCCCAAATTGAGTTGCTTCCACCCAAGCACGGCAGTCTTTGTTCCGGTGCGTTCAGTCTAAACTATAAGCTTTCAACTTTCAAGCTGTGGCTGCAGAAAGTTGCACAACTCTGGCTTTGCTTTCTTAAGACGGTCCAAAAATGTCTAAAGCATTTCATCTCGAACCTCTCCCGTTCTTTAGCAGGATCTCCAACGAATCTGCGGGCTGACCCAGGCAGGTTCAGATTGGTGCAGCTCCAGCTTTGTCATCCAGGGCCTTGCCGTTGATCTGGCCTCACCCAGCACACTTCGGCGTGCTTCAGCCACATCCTCCAGGGCATTCACACCGCACAGTGATCAGCTCCTCCAGTCACAACCCGCGCAATGCACGCCATACCTCTGGTAGAAGCAGCTTCTGAATGCTTTTCATCTTTTGGTTGGTTGCCTTCGTGGCTGTCCACTTTTCTGAATTTCTATACGTTTCCAACATGAACAGTATCAAGTACCAAGATCATCCAAGCTCACCGTCCTGGACAACGTAGAGCCTCACCATCCCCAGCGTAGTGCCAAACGAAGCAGCAAGATGGGCATGTAACATCCAATCTGATCTTCTGGTAACTTGTACCTGTGACGTCAAGTGTATGACTCGTCTGTTCCAAGGATCTTCTTACGATTTTCTATGAGTTCCAGGGGACAAATCCTGCTGTCTGAATGGTCGAACTACCCAGCTCCGCCACCTCAAGCTGCGAAGGATGCTGCGCTGGCAAGTTCTTCACCCTGGCAGGGCTTACAGTGGTGGCTGTTGATTATGTTGACTGAAGTGCCTGCAATAATTAAACAATGAGACAGAACATGAATGGATAGAACCAGCTGATCCACATGTAACCCTTTAATGTTGCATGGTGTCTCAGCATGCTTCTCACTGTCATCTATTAAAGGAAAGGTGTTTATATACATAGTACGCATCTTGTATCGTCTTGCTCGACTGGTGCTTGTGCTTCTTCTCCCTTTCTGAAAATCTATTATAATTGACTGTGTCTGGTTTATTCTATTTTATTATGTCAAATCATGCTAAATCATTGAGGTGGGGGCATCAAGGACCATGCGGCGTGTAGAAACTCACTGGCGCATCATGGACTTCTGGAGACCCCAACTGGAAGCCTGCTGGTTCTCATCTGGATCCCCTTTTTCAGCCCAAGATCTCACAATGTACAAGGCGTAAGCCTCAAATATTTGCCGAATGGACTTGCCATGCAGTCTACAGTCAAACGCTTCAGCTGAACATCAATCAGAATCGATCAGCTCATCACGAAGATTTCACGGTTTCAGGCTTCAGGACTGTACTGGTTTTGTGACGAGGCATCCTGAACAAGTCTTTAAAAAAACTAAACTAACAAATGTCCCAAACGTCTTGGATGGTTGTACCCGTGATACTTCTTCGGGTTGGAAAATGCCAAGCCATTTGTTGTGACAGGAGGCCAAGTGTATGCGGAACTTGGCAGTCCATGGCAGTTCCCAAATCCACCTTAAGATGGGCTGGCAAAGGAATGTGGAGCACTCAGTTGTTATAGTTGTTGTAATCATGAACTGTTCTTCCAAATGCATTTTGATCATTTTGTAGCCTTCTCTGTATCAGAAATTGAGTCCAGGTCTTTGGGAAAAAACATGACTGACTGACTGACTTCCCAGATCCTCCACGTCGGTCTTTCCAACTCAAGAGGATACGATACCCCGAGTAGCTCTTGTGGAGAGGATTCCTCACACCCTTTTAAATGTATCAATGCACGTCCATGCGAGTTTCTTGGGATATCTTTGGATCAGCCTAAGGCAAGGTGCTCTTCCACTGCTGCAAGCAATGCCAGCATTAGCAATGGCAGTGCAGGGCTCCATCGGGGCCTTTGCACCTCATGCCACCATTGGCACTGCACCAGGCGGTCTGCGAAAGTGTCAGGAACCTGTCAGGTCGACAGATTGGTACTGGGCCTAGCAACCAGCAGCGGTTGGGTAGTCCGTACGGCGACACCCACTAGGCTTGTTGCGACGTCTACAACCGGCAGCGTGAAGAGAGTCCCAATGAGTCATTTTTTGCGAATGATACGGTATCAAAGGTCAATTGATCCAAGATATCCAAGGAATTCCAAGGACATCGCTAGTGACTTTTCATGACTTTTCTGTCAGGTTCTCCATGACTCCATGTTTCCTCGGTTTTCCTCCTGCCTCCCATTGTGCTCCATCTTCCAGGATCCTCTCAAGCGTCTCTCGCATCTCTGTAGTTGGAAGAAGCGCTGGTGAGCTGCAGGATGTTGACTCCGACTCCGAAGTTGGAGGGCCATCCAAGGGGCATGACTTCATCAACCAGAATTCCTGGATTTGGCAATGGGAGATATATGGGAGGTGGTGTCTTAACAGAATCAAACAGAGTCAAAGAGAAATGGTACAAGATGTACAAGTAGCAAGTGAGCTGCCAGAGTCTTTCTGCAAACAAGATTCTAAAGGTTGCAACACCTGCCACGAGCGCCGCCCAGGGTTCTTTTAAAATGAGAGCTGGGATGACTCGGGAATTGAGAATGTGCGGATAATGAATGGCAGGATGTATTCTAAGCGATTCTAATTGATTCTAGGCGCCCTCCAACTGGTCAAAAGCTTCCCTCCAGAGTGCCTGTGTCATTCCCAGGCCACCAGTTGGCTGGAGCGCAGCAAATGAGGTCATGCGTCCCTCCTGCACTGGCTGTCTGCAATACTGGGACACACTGAACTCAACTCAGAACGAGGGGCTCAAACATCTGGCAAACTTGCAGCATTATATAGCCATCTTACTTGCAACTCTTTGGAAGTAGGTTCCGGTTGCTGGAAGTTGCTGTGCCAAGGTGATTGAGTTGACTTACTTAACTTGGCACTTACTGTAACTTGTCACTGTCGGGTCACCATGCTGCAGAACTTCACGCAACATGCCTACTGCTGCAGTATGAAGTCATCAGGATACCAAAGCCACCAAAAGCAGATGTCCGGTCCTGCTCCCAACTCCAGGTATTCGAACATTCGGAGCCTGAGCAGTCACAGCGGTGACGGGATGTGCAGACTTGAGAATGTAGTGCATTTAGATGCATTTAGTGTGTTTTTCGCTAGGTGCTTCTTCAATCCAAGAAACAGCAGCCACTAGGAAGCTCAGAGATACAGTCCAAGAAATTCATCCAACTTTGTGACGAATTTCTCTCCTGGCAACTGAAGCTGTCACGCTGCGCCGCACGGTCGGGCAGACAAGCAATACCATGCAAAGAATGAGGTGGTTGGAAATTTTGGTCACACTACAAGTCATGATCAACTACGCCAATCTGCGTTCTGGTACATATGTGCAACTGTGTAACTACCTGAATATGATGTTCTATATTATACATATTAATATATATATACGTATATATCATAATTATGCATGTACAAAAGAGCTTATGTATGCTTATGTTGTTTTTCTTCTGCATTGAATGCATTGAATGCATACCGGTGCAGCAGCTGCAGCATGTTTCCAAATCACAGCTCAAGCCTCCGCATCCAGGTGGCAAAGTCGATCCAGCAGCTCTGGTGCTGAGATCTGAGGCCATGAGTCCGGCGGTGTTCACCGTTTGCTGCGTTTGTTGTGGCGAAATTTTATGGATGCCACGTATATGTCTTTTTTCTGCCATGGCTTCTCAAAGGATTTGCCCACATTTCACCTATACCCTTGTTGATCCGTTTTTTTTGGGCTGCACCGGCAATAATCGATATCTGTCAATCCCATGTCCTATCATCTTTGGCGATGACAAGCCTCATACATCCTGATACTGACTCACACACAGTTGTTTCGAAGTCATCCAGGGTCCTGTCCCATACAGCATCAAGGCAAAAGCTGCACCTCCACATGTGGACTCTCTTCCTTTGGATCTTCACTCTTCCAAATCGATGGCTGTGGGCGTTCTGACGGAGGACGGGCCAGTTTCAAGAGTGCACAGAGTGCCCCACATACAGAGGCCGTCCTGAAGGCAGCGGCCCCATGCGGAAACTGCGCGAAATGCAGCAGGTTTAAAGCTGCAAAAACACTTCTACTAACCAAGTCTATTTCACTATTTTTATAGTGTAATTATATATATATATATACCTATGGCACCCTTAACCTACTTTTTTGGGGATTGAAATCAAAAAACATGGTTTTGTGAAGATTTTAAGGAAAAAAATGATATTTTTAGAAAACAAAGTTTCCCAAATTTCTACCCGTAATTTACCCGTAATTAGTAAATATTAGTAATTTCCCGTAACCAAATGCCTTGCTCAAAAATAACATGCTATTTTGACAAAAACGTGTTTTCCCCCTTCTAGCAACCCCAAAAAAAGTGTGGGTTGGAGGCTGTAGGTACATATATATATATAACATTAGCTTATCATAGTTTGTCTTAACATGTCCTAATCTGTTTTGTGAAACCGAAGAATTGACCCTGCCCAGATTCCGATTGCCAAAAGAAGTCTGAACATCCATCAGGGCAAAGGCAACCGCAAGTGCAAGGTCAACGTCTGCGGCAATCCTCAGCGACAAGCCCAAATGCCGTGACGAACCAGAGCATCCGTCAGTGTCGGAGAAGATCTATGGAGTCGAAGATGGTCCGAGGTGATTATTGCCTACATCTGCCTATATATCTTTCTCGCTGTTCCCTACCTACTTACCGTACTTCTCCCTACCTACTTACCGTACTTACTCTACCTACCGCACTGACTGATCTTCTCAGCCAAAAAAGGCTCTAAGCACCCCTAAAGATCCCAAACCTTGCTACAGTAACGCGAAACTCATGCCCAAGTCGCGCCTGTGTATGCCTGTGTGATGAGAATCTGCTTTCTCCCATCTAAATGCAATTTCTGGGAAGTCATGCCTATGTCATACATGTCATACCTAAGTCATTCTGTAAGGTTTCTTAAGCTACCGCACGGCCACATGCCCCAGTTTTTCAATGATCTCCGAGGAGCCAACCACCCAACCGAGCTCAGCCAAGGGTCTCTTTCGCTTCTTCGGGCCCTTCGCTCCTTGGAATGGATCGCCAAGAGTGCCCTAGACTCCCTAGACCTCCAACAGTTAGACCTGCAAATATGTCGCCTCTTGGCGCACTGTGTGTCGACAACTACACACTTCAATGGTTATAATAAGTATTGAAATATATTGAAATATATTTATATAAGTATGTCGTGTGTGCTTGTGGCATTGCCTAGTGTAGCTTTCCATTAGTTCTACAGCCTGTAGCCTGTGCTCACTATTAGAAATATCAACAGAATGAAAGTGAGGTGTCAGAAGGGTGTAATTAACTCCACAGAAGCTTCCAATCCCCAACAATACTATATAATTATATCATATTATATTTTATATCATATCATATCCACTGATGAGGTAATATCAATGATTTGTGAAACATTATTGCTCAAAAATGTGGAAAATCAAATGACAAACTGGGGATTCTAATGGGAAATCTATGAGAAATCTACCCCCAACCGAGCTTCGCAGCAACGGCGCCTCGCAGCAGAAGCTCCACCAAGCTGCCAGCGGCCAAGGTGGCGCCCAGGCGGTCAAGGCTCACCAGCCACTGGGCGAAGCCTCGGGGGACGACTGGGGAACTACTGGGGAACTACTGGGGAACCCTGATTTCAATGATGGCACAAAGGAATCCAAATATATCATGATATATCCAGAATATTGGAAAACTATGGAAAACTATTGAGCCTATTTAATATTAATTATTATTTAATAATATTTAATGGTCTTAAATGTCATAAATCAATTGAAATCATTGTAAGGAAACGAGCGCACACTTCTGCAAAAAGCTCACCCAATAGACCCAACCCCTGCACCTTCACATTCTGCATTGGAATCTTGGGATCTGCCTGACTCTGGCGACACTTGCGGCCATCGCTTCTTCAAAACTCCCAACAGGAGCAGGCGGGCAGAACAGCAGCCAGGTACCAGCTCAGGATCTGTTCCCATGCTTCTCTCGTAGATGGTGCCATATTTCCTCGCCAGATTTGCGAGAAACTGCTTCGAACTTGGAACTAACCATTTGGATCCATTTGGTACTATGATGAATTCTTCAAGAATCATGCAGGAGTCTATGTCCCGTGCAACGGCATTGCCGCACCTGGGCACCCATTCTTGCATAATTGGGTAATGGTTAACCCGCCGAATGATAGCTGAAAGCATTACAGTAACTGAAGCAAACTTGAGCTGCTTCGCAGGTTCCGGAGTCAGAGTGCCTTAGCAACCGACCCGGCACGGAGGAAAGAGTTGCTGCATTGGTGCAAAGTTTTGCCCTCGCCTCTCATCCAAAGCAAGATGGAAAAAGCATCAAACTGCGGCAAGCATGAATAATCTTCAAATAGAAGTCAAGTTGCTGGCGAGGATGTTCTCTGGCTTGAACACGTCCTTTGGCGACTGCGCTTCTTGTAGTTCTTGAGCCCACCAAACGTCAAACTCCTGCTGCACGGCATCTGCGAAGTCCGCAAAGCTGGGAGCTGGCGGGCCACGAGCACCACTGATTATCAGTGTGACCTGCGCAGGGGTCACGAAAAAATCATGAACCAGCATCACTATTATACACATACATATATTATATATTAATATATATATATATATATATTTAATATACGCACATTACATGGCCAACCATATGCAAAGAATGCAAAAAGCACGTGGAGACGTGCACCGTCTGATCTTCTGTATGTGTCTGTGTCTGCGTGTCCGTGTGTGTGTCTTCACCTTGTGGTTGAATATGGTTTTTCGGCTTCGCCGCAGCACTACCGGTAGCAGCATTTTAGCTGCTAACATAATTATAGAGAAACATCATGAATCATGACACATCAGAACAGCTGCCATCAGTACCATCATCACTCATCATGCAAAACAATGCAAAACAATGCAAAACGAGTCCGGGCCTGGTCGGATACCCAGGCTTGCCAGGCTATGCCGTCCTGCTTCAGGGAATGGACTTTGGGGCTCTTGGCGCCACGCTTGTACTCTCCAGTAGCGCCCTCATTCTGAGCCTTCTGCCGCAGGACAACCAACAGCATCACGACCAAGGACAGGAACCAGGCTACGTTGGACAGTTCTGGTGATCCAGGTATGTCTTCCTCCAGTTTCTCAGAATCCTAGGTGTTGCTCGAAGTACATCCGCGGAAATGTGTGGAAGCTCCCAGCCAAATCTGCACAGCGTGACTATCACAAAAACTACTGCCAGGCAAATCGCAAACTACATGGAACTCATCCTTACTACCCTCTGGTAATTTAACATAGCTGTTGAAAATTGCCATTTATAGTGGATTTACCCATTGAAAATGGTGATTTTCCATAGCTATGTTAAATTACCAGAGGGTATTCCTTATTCATGTATCGGATCAGGCCAGCGTCGAATTCAGTCTTGGATGCACCGCTCTGACTGTGCATGGCTTCCAGCCGCAAGGCCACTTGTGGCCAGTGCGGCATCAAAACATGGAGTATGCCCGGGGCCATGTGGTGCATCATTTCCAGGTGTTGGAACCTCGAAGATTCATGGAATTTGATGGAAATTAATGAACATAATTATATGAAAATGATATGGAAGTTGCACTTTACACCCAACACAAATTTCATTATATAATGATATTGAAACATCCTAACTCCAAATTGATATGGTGCGCCAAGTGTTGCACAAATTCTCAAGTGTGGCATCGCATTGCATCGCACTGCTGCAGTGAAGGCATCCCTATCAGTATCAGCACCGTTTAAAATTTGTTGAAGTTTGCGGGCATCATATTCACATAGACTCAAAGCAAAGGCCAATGTGACAATGTTGCCTGCACGGCTATTCAGATGCAGTGCCGAAACAACATGAATAAATTCTGAATCCTATTAAAGTTTACAAATCTTTACAATTTTTTACATATCTTTACAGCATTTCAGCCAGGTGGCAATTCGCTGAAACACTCCTGCAGCACCAGCAACGGGACTTCTTGCGATGACCTCCGCTCCCACAAGGCCAGAGCTGAGCGCAAGCCTTGCTCCCCGATCTGATCCCATCGACCTGCAGGGGATCATGATCTACTCAGGGCTGAACACATCTGAACTCTATTCACTTCGTCACTTCGTCACTTCATTCCTGAGAAGTGGATGCGTTTTTCTAGTGATCGTTTGAAACTGTCAACATATCAAAGAAGAACAAACCATGTGACATTGTGGTATCTTTTCTGGTCGTATAACTCTGACATGATGCATCGAACCCTTCAAACTCGAATGGCTACAACATCCTACCAGGCTGAGCACGTGGATCATTGATGTTTGGCCAAGCCAGTAAAAATACTGTAAATGTCAATATGTATGCTAGAGTTGGCCAGGAGCTGGTTCGCTAGCGGAACCAACAATTTTGCCTTTGCCTGACACAGTACGGCACACTGGGGTTGAATGCAAGCAAAGAAACAAAAAACAAGCAAATAATGCAGCTGCCTGATAAGACTCGGCGACCTGCATCTAAGAGTAGGTTGTCAATGTCCTGATTGCAGAATGTTTAAGTGGAAAGCAAACCACTGCCAACATGGAGTCACCATGAAAGGCCATCAGGATCATCAAGATCTTACGGGAGGGTAAGAAAAATGGTTCCCTCTCTCTCTTTCTATTGCCACCGTACGAAGAATGTGTTCTTCAACAGTCTCCTGGCAAGATGCTTTGGAAAGCCTCTGGCTTTCAAAATTTGATATGTTGTTGCATTTTTTTGCAACTAATTGACTAATTCTATCTAATTCCTGGATATTCCTGGTCGAAATAGACACAGGCCGAAAAATTGGTCAGCCTTCCTGCCGATTTCTAGTCCTTATGCGATGACATGCCATGAGTCATGATCATTCCATATCATCCGCCTGGGGAATTTTCAATATCACCCGATATCAGGAGAGATGTAATGAATTACTATTATATATAATATGATGAATATGTGTGTATTATATCTATCTATCTATCTATCTGTCTGTCTGTCTGTCTGTCTGTCTGTCTGTCTGTCTGTCTGTCTGTCTGTCTGTCTGTCTGTCTGTCTGTCTGTCTTGTCTGATCTGATCTTATCTATCTTATCTAGCTTATCTATCTTATCTATCTTATCTACCTATCTTATCTTATCCTATCTATCTTATATATCTTATCTATCTGATCTATCTGATCTATCTGATCTTATCTTGACTTACCTTGTCTCATCTTCTGTATCTAACTATCATACCTTATCCTTTCCTATCCTAGTCTATACATCTATCTATCTATCTATCTATCTGTCTATCTATCGATCGATCTATCTACCTACCTACCTATCTACCTATCTACCTACCTACCTATCTATATATCTATCTAACTGACTAACTAACTAACTAACTAATCTATCTAATCTATCTAATCTATCTAATTTATCTATCTATCTTATCTGTTTTATCTATCTTATCTATCTTATCTATCTTATCTATCTTTCTTATCTTATCTATCTTATCTATCTTATCTATCTTATCTATCTTATCTATCTTATCTATCTTATCTATCTTATCTATCGTATCTATCGTATCTATCGTATCTATCATATCTATCTTATCTATCATATCTATCTTATCGATCATATCTATCTTATCTATCATATCCATCGATCGATCGATCGATCGATCGATCGATCTATCGATCTATCGATCTATCTATCTATCTATCTATCCTATCTATCCATCTATGTATCTAATTAATCCATCTAATCTATCTATCTATCTATCGATCTATCTATCTTTCTTATCTATCTTATCTATCTATCTATCTATCTATCTGTCGTATCTTATCTTATCCTACCCTATCCTGGCCCATACATCTATCTATCTATCTATCTATCTATCTAATCTATCTAATCTATCTTTCTATTCTATCTGTCTATCTATCGATCTATCGATCTATCGATCTATCGATCTATCGATCTATCGATCTATCGATCTATCTACCTATCTACCTATCTACCTATCTACCTATCTACCTATCTACCTATCTACCTATCTAC
>Ga0126342_10000820_pt1 | contig 38568 bp, 39 predicted proteins | sample Cyp1metagenome_FD_92528 | JGI IMG/M metagenome (GOLD analysis project Ga0126342, IMG submission 92528) | Coral microbial communities from Lord Howe Island, Old Settlement Bay, Australia - Cyphastrea 1 metagenome | ecosystem: Host-associated > Invertebrates > Cnidaria > Coral ...
CACCCCACCCCACATCTTAAAATTCCGGGCAAACCCCCCCGGTAGACCCAACATGTTGCAATTGGTACCAGTTATAGCAGTTTGCTGTAAGATAGAACGCTAAAATCCCATTCCAAAATGTAGCTGTAAATTTAACCTTTCTGTCTTTTTTGGGATTACTATACAGCAAAAAATGGGATAACATAGGGGCTTTAACCCCACACTTCTGGAGAAATTACAATACTTCACTCCACTGAAAAGTAAGGCCAGTTTGGGATAGTTACCCAACCTAACGGCCCGAGGGCCCGACAGATCTGGGAGGAGCTGGCCGCGGTGAGAACCCCATTGCGGAACAAGGCCTGGAGAAGACATTTCATGGTAGCGTTTAGTAACCCCCCCAAAAAAGAAGTTAACATCTTATCAAAATAGTGATAAATCAATTGTATTCAATTGTCTATATATGATCTATATATGCTACTAATTTGGAATAGTTTGGGGATATCTGATGACAAACGGCCGCTATCTCGGTATGACCGGAATCCCCAATGACAATTGGCAGACTGAAACATGATTGATATCATGATAAGCCATTGTATATCATGGCCATTCTTCTGAATGCCAATTACCAAATTTCAGCAGGATAATAACAAATTTATGGGTTGGTCATACATCTCAATATTCCAGTATATTTCATATGTGTTCATATATACTCATTGAATCCCATTAAACCATCACAAAGTCCCGTTAAGTCCCACTAAATCCTATTAAAAATCATGATGGCGTGAATGACATCCCCATCCAAGCGATCCAAGCGATCCAAGAGATCCAAGCCCATGGCCGCCTTCATCTTACCCAGGCGTTCAAGAGTGACATTGGGCCGAATTCCCTCGTCCTGACGAGGGGACCATTTTTCATGGAAAGGCACCATTTCATGATGCTGAAAGATGCTGAAAGGACATCTGAAGACAACCAAAACTGAAAAGGCACAGGTTATGGAAGATTCTAATTTCTCGCAAACTTTGAAGAAATAGAAGAATTAATAGACATCTGGCAACTCTTCTCCTCTGAATGCACGCCCTCGGACGCACCCTCCTTGCCTTAGCGGACAGTGCTGCAAAAACGTCAAGAGTTTCTGTTGTAAGATGCCACTTTACGGATGCCAGGGGGAGAAAGTTGAACATCAAGGGTTGCTCCCAACACCCCACGGACAAGGGGTATAGTCGGTCTAGTGGCTATATATATATATTATATATATAAAGGATTATAAAGGTACATGCACTGCACTACCTTTCCCCCCGTTGTAGTAATGGTTTACTGTACCTATTGGAGCAAGCCTGCTTCATATCATAACATATCATAACTAAGTCCCATTCAATCCACATTATTGTTGATTAAATTTAATGAAATCCCATTCAATCCACAGGTTTGTTCGTAAAACCATGTTAAATCCATTTTGCCGTCCCTTGGTTCAACGCAGTGCTGCTGTGGCGGCCAGCTAGGCTTCCCATCGCTTCACCGGCAATGGCACGATCTCATCCTTGAACTTCCCTGCCTAACAGGTGTATCGTGGTGCATTAAAATCAGATTAACGCATATTAAAATTGCTACTGTACACTGGAACTCTTTTTACTCTAAACAACTCCAAAGATCTCAAATCTAGCAAATGAAAGACAATGATTTGAGATTGTTTTGTGAACTCCACCACCAAATATCCACATTTTCTCCAATGAAGGCTAGCAGTCTAGAAGAATTGCGCCCTGACCTTGGTGGACTCCGCAGCTCTAGATTGGGAGATGGCAGCAACGCGGTCAGCATCCTGGCAGCTTCGGATCCCCAGGTGGTCCATGGTGGCCCCATGGTGGCCCCGGCAATCGGTTTCCGGTCAACTTTCATCAGAACATCGGGATCCAAAATCGCTGTGTAGTTCGTTCGTCACCTGGCGACTGAGCTTGTACTTCTGCGCCAGCAGTTCTGCTCCTCCAAACTGATTGAAGACCTCAGGTGCATCACGTGCATCACATCCCGGGATCCACATGGATCCACGGTATCGGTATCACACGCTATCGCATGCCGCGTCACGGAGCTGGAGAGGCCAAAGTGCTCAAAGGCCTCGAAAAAACGAGCCGAGAATTTGAACAAAACTGGGACTGTTTGGCCAGTGGGGTTTGCCCAAAAAATCAGAGATGCTCCCAAAGTGATCATTAATTCATATTAATTCTAAGTGGAAAATGCTGATGAATCATGGGACGTTGGTGCAATTACCACATGCGACTTCAAACTAGGACTAGGAAGAAAAAGTCGAACCAACTGGCCAAAGGAGATTCCCTAAGCGAACAGTTGCAGACTCTTCTGTACTTTTCCTGAATCTGTCGTCACACCATGCTGGAAAGCTCCTACACTCTCGACGCAAACCCTTGCAGGTTTATCCCCAAAAAAACAGAGCAGGGGACCACCAGAGTGTGCAAACACTGTGGATCTGTGAGTAGAAAATTACAGAAAACCACAGAAAACGGCACAACTAAGAGAAGAAGTAGACATGCTTTCTTTTTTGCATCCACTTGATATTAATGCCACCATCTCTTCGTAGTCAATACTGTGTGGGCTTCATTGTCTTCAGTTTTATTTGCTTAGTAGACCTGCAACACGTTGCCAATAAAACAGCGAAAACCACAAAAGACAAAAACCTGTCAAGACCCAATTCTCTTCAGCATCTCACCTGAACCATTTGATCATTTGCCACCTCACCTCTGCAATGAATGTCCTCTTTGAGCATGCACAATCAATCAACAAACCAGGGAAAAAAGGATAGACGCTGTAGAGATGAACATGGGGAAATTGCCAGGTATGGTTCAAACTATGCCCTGGAGTCAAACAAAGCACTTGATGTGCAGCAAGCAGTCCCTGTACATAGGCTCAAGAGATCTCAAGAGTGCAGTACTACTACAAAAAAGGTAGCATGATTTTCAAGAAGTGCTGCAATTTTAATTTGCAAAATGCACTATTTTTCTCAGTGTAGTATTCTGTTCAAAGGGCATCAACTACTTCTACAAAAGGTACAGTATTTCTTGAAGACACGCAGTATTCTTTCAAAACATGCAGTATTACTGCAGAAAATGCAGCATTCTTTGAACCGAGCAGTAATCTTGAAAATGTTTAGTAACCTTTCTATGTCTAGTATTGCCACAAAAGATATGGCATGTTTCAAAGAACTGCATAGTTTAATTGGCAATGTTTCATGTACAAAATGCATGTGTCTATCATAGTGTAGCCTTCCTTTAAAAGCAGCAGCACTACATCTTTCAGAAAAAGAGTGCTCTACATATATAGTGATGCAGCATTCGTTTTTGCAAAAAACATCAAATCTTCTGCAGAATGCAGTTTTGCTTCAAGCAATCTTTGCATTCCAAAGACGGGGACTTTCTTGAAAGGGCGGCAGTTTTCTTTTTGTTAAACAGGTCTCTAGCTGCAAAATGCAAATTCTTATTGCACAATGCATTATGCATTGAAAGAAGCACTCTAACATGTTTGTAAATGAACAATGCATTTTGAAGAATTTAGTTTAATAATGTAGATGTCTTTTCAAGAAGTGCTTGTCTAAGTACATACGTGAAATAACGCAATTCTCATCCACGCTGTCATAGAAAGGCCCTTGGGATGAACATTTTTGGATACACAAAGGGGCATCTTGGAAATCTCAAACTCCTTACATTGATCTAATTACATCTAATTACAATTATTTTATGTCGGATAAATTCCCATTTCATGGTGGATAAATCCCATTTTAAGCGCGCTTTTATTTTATCCATCCATTTCCATATTTTTGTGGTCAGTGATGGTCGACATTCCAACTTTATCCAACTCTGCTCAGCAACGAGCCTTCAACTTGTCTTTGTACTTGTCAGCAATGGCGGCATTCATCGGACGCCCATGGCCGGACTTGAAGCCAGCCCTGATGGCGCTATCGATGGGAAGAGTGGACCTTAGAGGACATATCTTGGGGCCGAGGATCAAATTGTATCCCCTTGGGAAGGAACCACTGAGGTTCCAACTGCCACGTCTCAAATCAGGAGTATTTTCAACATTCAAATCCAATTTTAGTAAAAGTTTGTCATGGTTTGTCCAACTAGATAGAACACCCTAAATGCACTGGCAAAACATCACTTTGTTATACTTTGTTCCTGTTGAAAGGGTAATTTTATCATGTTTTCAACACATCAGTACCAATACGGTCAAACGTCCCTCATGATTGGCTGGCCTTAGCTAGGTTCCCCAACATTGCTTCAACACCTCCGGCAATGCCTCACATGGTCCCAGACAGGCTGCAAACTCTACTGGTATCTTTCGATGAATGATAAACAATGATAAACATATGGGGATCGAAATGATCTGGCCCCAAATGGGAAATGGGATGGTTTGACAGCAAACAAGACGAAACTTGTGGGTCAATTGGTACGCCGAGCCGCAGCCACACAACTCAACGAATCGATGCCACAGCGTCCAAGCTTTACTGCCAGGCTGCAGCAGTCGTGCACGCCACTCATCACTGCTTGCACTGCAGTATGGACAGCCTCGAAGCTCGGAGTAGTGCTGAGAACGGAATTCCCCGAACCAATGGGTTGTGATCATCCCCAATTAATCTCGGTTAGTGCAATCCTAACTCACTCATCATCAAGCATCATCTATCAGCTCCACTTACATCCCAAAAAAGTTTGATGATGTTTGATGGTCAGAACCCAGATTGAATGACTATAGTGACTATACACTAACTGGTTGGCGGTTTCAACCCCTCTGAAAAATATGAGTTCGTCAGTTGGGATGATGACATTCCCAATATATGGAAAATATGGAAAATCCTAAAATTCCATGGTTCCAGTCACCACCAACCAGATATATTGTTATTCCAATTATTAACCATTATTAACCATAGATTAACCATAGATTAACCATAGATTAACCATCACCAACCAGCTAATCATCAACCAGGGCCCCAATTCATCTTGCTTCGCGCCTGCTGGGAGGCACTGCACACCTGGTCCACAGAGGTCCCTGGAACCTGGGCCGCTAGTGCTAGGCAGGGATGGCCGCTATGTGCCACAACCAAGAAACACCAAGATTTGGGCGCAAAAATCCTAGAACCCCCTATCATTCCATCACTAAAATGGTACGTTGCACATGTCACAAAAAGAAAACTTTAACGTCCATCTGACATCATATGACTAATGATTGACTAATGATGTTGATTGATTTTGAGGATTGTTGAGGTGTTTTCACCAATTTGAGCACAGTGAGGTTTCCTGCAGATTTAAAAACTTCGACCACTTCTGGGATTCTGGGTGCGTTTGTCCAATGGGGATGCAGGATGCCCGAAAAAACATGGCAAGTTTAATCAGGAAAATCGTGATTTTTACCATGGGCCGGAATGGGGTACCCTATTTTCAGAGAAACCCCCTATAGCTATCCTATAGCTATCCACGGCACTGGATCCAAGTAATGGAACCAACGCCTTGGCAACAATCTAGAACACTTTTGGGTCAGTCAAGGTGGCTTTCTCATTTCCTAGCCATCCAGGATTTTCCCATTCAAACCTGGATTTTCTCATTATATAAATCTTTGATTTCTCCATTAAAACCTCTATGTTTCTTGGGGATTTTTTATTCAAAGCTGCCATTCAGTACCAAAAACATCCAAGAACACCGTCCAGGTCCAAGTGCTCCGACCGTTTCCGGGAGAAGACGGGAGGACAACACCACAGTGCGGGCCACATTGGCGGCCTTGGCGCCACGACTCACAAAATGCCAAACTCCATGGAGTGGTCGTGGCATGCTGTGGGAAGCGAGCTCTAGGACTCAAGCTTGTGCCCCTGTTTGCGCCACGCAACCAAAGATCACATCTTCTACCTGGCGAACGCAACATGTATACACACATCACATATCATATATCATATATGGATATATATATGATTATATAGGGGTTTGATCCAAATTATTTCATCTGCACATGGTTATTTTTGGTGGATAATAAACTATTTGCGCGAAACTTTCGGGGCTCCCACGTTTTTCTTTCGCGGGGTTGTCGTTATCGCTTTTGTGCTGCTGAGACGCGCTCAAATTACATGCATGTAAACGGCAATTGTGTGAGTGATCTGGGAGGCAGCCAAGGGTAGATGCAAGGCCATGTTGGGATAATTCCAGCAGGAAAGAGCAGAGTTTTATTGTTTCCAGGCTCCCTTGACGCTGCAAAGGTATGCAAAGGTGCTATGTGGGCTATGGCTTCCATAGACACCTGCTCTTTCGTCACTGCTTTCGCGCAACTTTCGCGACAATTCCTTTGCAAATCAGCCAACAAATCCAGACCCTGAATCGCGCTTGCTGGTACACAATTCAATTGAAAAGGTTCTCATTGCACCTAGACAATATTTGCCGTAGCTTTCGCCAAATAAAACGTATTACTATATAGTAAGTGTTTACTTGCGCGAACTCGGAATAAACAACTCTCGCGCGGTCTCATAACACTGGCGGCCTTTATAGTAAACAGTCCTTACAAGGACCTTTAGATCAACTCCCATACGTATTTTCATATACACACATTCGTACATGTTATACAGCTCATATACATACTTGAATGATATAGGTACACACATTAGCTCTGACTCATGCCTCAATACCACGGCAGGGTTGCAACAAGGATTTCAGCATTGCAGCAGGGCGTTTCCGGAGTACACTTCGAAACTAGTTCACCTACTCTATACCCTCGGGTGTCATCAACGTGGCTAGCTTGAAAATCCCCTTCAAATGAGATTTATAGCTGGGAACATCATCTATAAATGGGAAATTTGCCAGCAAGCCATGTTTGATCCCCGGAGGGTAATGACATCAACTTGACGTTTGAGTTAGTCAAAAATTTGTGCCGGAGTCAAAGTAAACTAATCCCCATCCAATGGTCAAGCCAAGTGTAAAACACGCCCATTCATGGAGCCTGTGTACCAACAATGAGTGTTTCCCATCATTTTGGAACCTCTGTCAACAATATGGGTTTGTTCAAAAATCGGTATGCTATGTATTCCAGGTATGCTCTAAGTCAGACCCATTTATCAACTAAATTCCCATATTTCTGATGGTTAAACCATCTAAAAAATATGGCAACATCCTCATTTTCCATGTTAAATGATGGTTTAATGATGATTACCATGCTTCAATGATGGTTAAATCCCCCAAAATCAATAAAAACACCTCCAGAAATGATGCTTCAATCTCCTAAACATAACGCTTACCATTTCCAGTCGAACCAGAGGAACTCCGCTCTGTTGCGGTGGCCTCTGCACCGTTCAGCGACTGTCGCTCGATCAGGGCATCGCAGACGGCTGCACCCAGGTCAGCTGGATGGTAGCCTGATGGGGGCTGCGCGGCTGGGGGGTTCAAGGGTATTTAAAAAACAAATAATGATTATGGTACTATAAGAACTATAGCAACTATAGCAACTAAAATTATAGTGGTCATAATAACAATAGTAAAGTTGGGATAATTACAACAGTAATTATAGTATCTATATAGGCTAATAGATGCTAATAGGATTATAACGGGGATGGTTGGTAATCCCGTTGATGTGGGAAATCCTGGCTGCCACAAACCTACCATGACTGGAGATGGTTGGAATCCCACCCATAGAAATGGTGATGACTTGGGGATGGCTTATGAAATTTGGGTTTACCACATTACTCCCATCCCCCTGAAAAACACACAGACACAGTGTTCATCTTTGGGGATTTACACATCTTTGGGACCATAGAACTGGGTGTTTGAGATTAGGATTTATTAAATCATATGGGTATTATAATATGTGTAAATGGTATTATACCCATGGCAATAGCCCCAGAATGGCCAGAAAGGTGATAGTTTTCACCCCGATGGCTTTGAGCCTCATTTCCCACGTTTTCAGACACAACTGGAACACCAAACACCATAACACAAAGAATACTGACACAACTGGAACACTTGAACATGTGGAGCAAAGATCTTGAAAACTGAAATGTTATCATATTATCATATAACTCATGCAATAGCCTATATGTACCCATACGTACCATCATCCTGCATCAATTGTTCATGTCATCAACATTTTGAAAACTCTGAAAGTCCAGCTTGAACCGTGCACAGAGTGTGCCTGAAAGTTTGCCATTCCTCTTCCCACCTGCAGTCCTGGCATTGCGGTGAATTCAACAGTCTTGGTCTCTTTCAGCCTCAAAATCTCAAATAACATGGCTACTTTGTGCCATTTTGTACCATCTTCTTCCCAATGGACAGTCAGGTGACATTTTTTTGTCGTGTGTTAAACACACAGCCATTGGTCCTGCAAGCGTCCACGATGTACGCACTCAACGGTTTAAAATCCATGGCTGCGATCTTTCATCTCCCAAGGCTGGACCAAGTGAACGATATCAGGCGGCTCGTAGCTGGTTTCTCTGCGTTCTGTTGATAGTTTGGATCCGCATGTTTGCGTTGGTGTTTTCTCCTTTTTGGGATGTTTCATGCAAACATCTGCCATCAACTTAACTTATCAGAATGTAGAGTGGTTGGGTCGAACTGATGTCTCAGGCGTTGATGGCATTTCTGTATCTTTTCTTAATGATAATACACTGATGTGAGAGAAGTTCGCGCTGCAAACCGGTGGCATTCTGAAAGTTATCAAGTCATGATGTTGTTTTTGGAATATAGTGTCGACAAGCCTATGAAGTTTTGTTCCAAACAAACATTGATGAACAAGCTGTCGGCATCTCGGTTTTCAAGATTACAATCGATTAAAGATATGTGAGCCTAAATGACCTTCCTTCAAATTGCAAACGCTAAAGCGCAGTGTTGCATTGAAATTATTGTTACTATGTGTTGGTTGGTTGTGATTGCCATGCAGTTGTGGTGTTGCATAACATTCATTTTCGAACTATCCAATTGCCTGTGATATAGGACTGCGGTGCCAAGCTTTTCAGCATCTTATCTAAGTTGAATAGTCCAAGAAGGGTTTTCATTTTTGTTTTCCCTTAGCTTTATTTCTTCTCGCCGTCTCGCTGTTTGTCTGTACGTGACAGAGAAATGTTGAACAGTCTTCATCATGGGTCGTCTTGGACGTTAGTGTTGATATGTGTTTATTGTACGAAATTCAGGTCCAGTTTGTGTGTCTATGAACAGGTTTTTCCCTCGCTGACCTGTGGTTTGCTCTTTTAAATCCTGAAATGGCAGCAATCGTGTCATGGTATCAGCACACTCAATGGCTTTGTTTCAAACATTTGGCAGCCAACTGGGTTAAATGCAACCTGCAGTGACACCTACGATTTGACAGAAAACACATGAACATACCTTGCCCAAGGTTGTGATTCCGCTTGCCAAATGGATCACCGCTAACCATTTTTGTATTTTTGGGATGAACACGCATTTGGGCACAACAAAAGGACATGACACATGTAGCATGCAGATCCAGGGGAGAAACAATCCAAACGGTTGTGTCCATCTTGTCCGGCTACAAGCTTGCAATGGGCTGTTCCCGGGACACAAAACAGCCGCTTTTGGACTCCTTGCCGCGAAAGCCCCAACACGTTAGCGATGGCGACTTTCTTAAAGGCCTTAAGCAATGCAATACCCAACTCCGGCTTTACAGTGAGAGGGTGCGACCAGTGGGTTTGAGAATAATTTGCCACCAGTGGCGAATCTCTTGAACTTTGTCTGCAACATTCTACACAAAAATCTAACTTTACAAGTATCAAGTGAGACGGGGCTACCAGCAGATCTGAGAATAGTCCAAATAGTCCACTACCTGTGGCATTTTTAAGCACATGGAATTTTCCAAAGCGACTCAGCATCTGCTTTCCTGAACCGGCCAGGAAAATGATGAATGGTTGCTCAGAATAGAAACATGAGGCACAATTTGTGCACCTCTTCTCAAACTAGACCATCCATAGACCATTCAACCATATGCAACTTACGAGTACTGACTGGAAGGAGAATCGATATAATGTTAGTAAAGCAATCATATTCCAGCCACATGTTGATGGTTCATGCCAACCAAGAAAACATGGTCAAAACTTGGTATGGTGGATGATGGTGGATCCTATTGCTTTACTAACCTTAATGTCTCAATATTGTTGGCTCGGCTGCAGCGGCTGCAGGTGATCCATCTCTCTCTCTGCGCCTCGGCGCTTGGAAGTCGTTGCGCCAGGCGTCTTTGTACCAGCTCCAACAGGATCAGGAAGACAGTGCTGAAACTCACCAAGGCGCCTGTGAATGATGCCCAGTGCCCTGGGGATTTCAAGATTTTCCCCAGGGCTTATCGAAAAGGGTGGGTACACTGGGAGTAAATGAATTATGACATCATCATCACTGAATCAAGTTTCAGCCGTGGGAGCCAAGGCCTGTCGTCCCCCAGAAGAGATGCACACAAATACCATTGGCATCCCTTGGCCTGACAAAACTAGCGCAATAGTGAAGCCCTGCTTCTCTGCCAGCAGACCTTACGGTCAAAGTGAAGTCTGTACTGGCAACATTTCAACGTACACTCATATAATGTAATTTGGGATAATTTGGGCGTGTCTGAAAATGGTGCATATATATCCATCAAATAGCCAAATAACCATTTCAATAGGAAAAAACATGTACCATCAACTTTGCTGGTACTAATTTTCAGACGAACTAATATAGACACTAGGAGCACTCGGGGCCGCGCTTAACAGTGGAATGCCTATCAGGTTTCTAGCTCCCTCGGCAGTGCGTGAGACGCCATGGTAGAGCGCCAAATCCTGGTGACTGACGCGCAACGGTGGCAGCAACTCTGAAACCGCAGGTATCCGCAGGTTGTAGGAGAAGCAAATGCCAAAACGATCCAAAAGGATCCAAAATTCATCAAAATTCAATAGATACTGATGCTCTTGAGATGCACTTTGCAAATCGCAACCTGAATCCCAGGGCTTTCTTGCGTCAAGCGTAGCAAGAACAACCGCCAAAGACCCAAAACATCCCAAGACTTATTCAATGACTGCCTTCGTTCCAAAGAGGTCGCTCAGCACAACGCTGATCATTGCAATGACTGGACCAATGCCACAGCCTGAGCAGCTCAGCTGTAAAATTGGCGAGAGAACGACGCATGCCTGCTCACAAGGGAGGTTACACGCGGACAGATTTCCAGATTTTCCAGGTCAATGACGTGACTTTCAATAAAAATCATCAGAAATCCATGAAATCATTGAACATAAATTGCTTGAAATCGAGGTTTCGACGCTGCCAAGTCCTGCTTTTGCAGCACTTCGACTCAAAGGACTCACTTTTTTTCAAATTTGAGCGCCGCCGGGCTGCCATAGACTGCGCTCCAAACAAGCAATGATGCCGCATTCCTTGGATGTAAAGGCAGTGGCATCGGCTTCCGGCTTCAATGCGAGGATGCTGAACAGAAATCAAAGACATGTTCTGGATGTTTGTGGCACATTTGGCCCAGCCATTCATTTCTTGACTTCACTTGTAGCAGCCCTTGGTAGCAGCCCTTGGATCCTGGAAGCTCAAGCATCCAGCAAAAAGGCAAACAGCATCCAACTGCACCGACCAGAACTTGGGAGGCGAAAAACAGGCGTCCTTGGATGGGACGGGATGTGGCACTTGTACAACCACAGCAACCAAGGAAGAAGTCAAGAAACTACAGGAATTATCAAGAATTCATCTACATGAGACGCCCTTTCCCAAGGTATTTTTTAGGTGCTGCAAAACACATGCAAATACCATGGCAAATACCATGCAAATGGAGGAAATTTGGTCCGTGGTGTACTAGCACAATGCAAGTGCTTAACTGCGTTAGCTGTATAGCTTAAAAATGATGAACAGCGCGGCCAGCGTTCTGCAAACACTACATTCCGGCTTCAACATGTCTGTGGCGCCAAAATAAGAGATGATAGCGAAGTGTTCACGCTTGTTTCTGTGTTTTTTTTGCCCGAAGGAAGCGTTTTCCACCTGTGGGAAGCAGGTGCTTCTGGATTGAGATTTGCATTTTTTTCTGTGGCAAAAAGTCATTTGAACCCTCTTTGTTACAGTCTGGATTACAATGCTCGGTGTCTCGACAAACGCTGCTGCTGATTCTGAAGTTGTTGCTATCATGGCCGCTGCGACTTTTGCAGTGGTTGGTGTGCTGGTGCTTGCTGGTGCTTGCTGGTGCTTGCTGGTGCTTGCTGGTGCTTGCTGGTGCTTGCTGGTGCTTGCTGGTGCTTGCTGGATCCCCATCTAGTACCGGTACCGTGCTGAGTTGCAAGTTGAGCCAGCTTCAGCGTTCCGAACCAACCACAAGCAGGATAGGTGTTGCTTCATGCTTGTTGGGTACGATCGCCAAGTCTTGGACTTGAATTGAGATTCTGAGTTCATTGATTTATCGTGGCTGTCTCTCTCAATATCAAACAGTTGTGCAGCCAAAGAGCGGGGACCTCCAAAAAAGTGAGTCAGACATCCCGAGGAAAGCTTGCCAATGAGCGCGCTCACTCCTCCAAAGCATGTCCCCTCAAACTGCTATCTGGGCATCTAAGGGCCTAGACCGTTTGCTTTTGGAAGAACCGCCTGGGGTGATCAAAGCATCTCAAAACCATCCATATCATCTTCTCAGATACTTTTCATGTCGCTGCGTTTTTTTTGAGCTGTGCATCTCAAAAATGATTCACCACAACGTGGAGGGGTTGGTATGGACAGAAAGCCTGTCTTGTCTGGCCATCTAACAAGCAAGAACTGAAACCGATGGTTGTACCGAGTTGTCGACTGCCAAGGTGCCAACTAAAGAGTAGCAAAGGGCTGCCAGATTCGGGGACAGCTGTAGTTCTTTCTTTGCAAACTCAGCCAGCAATGTCGCAGGAATAAAGTAGCCGAAGAAACCTGAACTGCTGTGCTACAGCCTACAGATTTGAGACACTTTGCATAGTACGGCTGTGCTTTGACAGAAGCAACAACCATGCCCCTTCAAGCGCTGAAACATTTCTCTCACCATTTCTGAACTGTAGATTGTATCAAGTCCCTGCAGCCATCATTTGTTTCTCGAGATGAAAAACCAGAACGAAAGGAACTGGGGGAACCCGAAACCCTGGAACTCCGGTTGCTGCCGTTGGGTTGTAAAGCTGGCATGCACATCTCTCCGCAATCAAGATCCATCTGGATGTGCTCAATGAACAAGGTCGCTTGAGAGTTACAAAATAAATTGGAGGATCTGGCTACCTACGGGCCCAAACGCATTTTGCAGTCATGAATTATGAGATGAACACAATTCACAACGCTTCATTACGCTTCATGATGGAAAGTAACTGCACGCTTGAAAAACATACAGTTCCTAACTCTTACAAAATCATGTTACCTGGTAAAGTTTTGTGTTTCTTGTCAGGCCGTCTCAACTCCATCCAAGGGTGGTGGTGATATATTACGTCATGGGCCTGTTTGAACAGCAACTACAGAACGCTCAACACATGTTGTTTTAATTGGAATGTGTCTCCAATCGTGCCGGAGTCAACATGATCAACATGTCCGATTTCCACGATGTAGATCCTCCACGACCCAGGATCCAGCCGCATGGCGAATCTCTCGGTTAAGGAGTCAAGGAGCATACAAGCATGTCCAGCCACCAGCAAAGAAATCGCGGATCTTGCACCACGTCCTGGGGGATGAGATGCAGACAAACGGGGACGACCACACCAACCTCAGCACAATTCATGGATATTCATGGCATATCTATCCCGAAGCTGACTGGACCTTTTGCTAGTGGCCCTAACCAGCTAGACTTTAGCGGACTCTGACCCTGCAACCACCTTTTCATGGTATACTTCTCGATTTCCGCGTGTCATTCTGGCACACGGAACATGCGATCATCTGAATTTTATCTGCATGTTTCCAAATTCATTGGAGAGTTTCCCAAAGGGGACCCACAAAAATCTGCAACACAAGTCAAGAATCAGGGTTCCCAACAATATCGAGACCGTCCACTGGTGTGGATAAGGGCAAAAACAAGAATATGAGCTTGACTGAAATGCCTGAAACATTTTCCATTGCCCTTTATTTGATGGCCATAAATTGGATGCAAATATTGCCATGTGGACAATCACATATAATTATTCCATTCACATACACTAAGGGGCCGATCCGAGCATGATCCGCCCCTAGCCGCGCATGTCTCGCAGCCGCCGCGCGGCAGACCTTCCCCATCCATCATCCGAGGCACGTTTTGTGCTACAAAACACCGCATTTCGCGCATCCGCTTTCTCTCAAAAGCGCATTTCGTGCGAGATTTCCCTCAAAAACTGAAAACTCTGAGATCATTTCGCCCACATCTCAACTCACTCTAGTCTCAACTCACTCTGAAATCATCTCAACCTCATCTCAACTCACTCTGAGATCATCGCGACCCCATCTCACCTCAATCCCAGATCATCTCACTCTCATATCAACTCACTCTGAGATCATTTCACTCTCATCTCAGCTCACTCTCAGATCCACTCACACTGAGATCATTCCACCCGCATCTCAACTCACTCTGAGATCAACTCACTCTCATCTTCGCTCAATCTCAAATATCTCACTCTCATCTCAACTCTTACTTCAATGCCTGTAACTCGGAAGTATCCTTCTAAACGTCCTTTGATAACACATGATAATATTCATCCTTTATTGAATATCAGCGCCACAAATTCTCCCCACAGCGCTCCTGAATGCCCAGCTCTGTTGGCTCTACTGGCTCTGCTCCCCGGTTTCCCGAAGTAGGACCTAGCAGACGGCTCGGCCCGGCTCGGCCGAACCACGCTACTAAGTTTCTTGCTTGGGAATAAAACGGGAAGGTAATGGGATAGATGATGGGTATATAATCAACAAGAACAACCAATGGATAATTAAGGCATACTGTAACGATTGGATTATTGGTTTACCCTCCGGTAATCAAACCTGGCTAGCTGGGACGTTCTCTACAAGCGCAGGTTGATAGCTGGGCAAATCATCGGTGATTGCCCATCGCCATGTTTGATTATCGGAAGGTAGCTCCCCTCTGGAAATCGAAGATAGGTAAAGTAACCATTTTGAAGAGGTAAATATGGTAAATTCTCTGCTTCAATGGGCAGTTTTCCATAGCCATGCTAGCTTATCAGAGGGCAATCCCATCCTCCTTTAGTATTGTACTCATGAATGGGGGCCCAGTCCTGATACTAAGGGGATGGGATTGATAAGATATATTCCGCTACTAACTGCTACACTGGTAGGACCAAAGTTGCGCTTGTTGAGCTTCAGACTGTGAACATGTTTGGTTTCTTCTTCTGCACACCCTTTCGCCTTAATCCTAGCATGGAGCTTTGTCGTACCCCCGTGGCATTTCCACCCTCCAAAAGCTTTAAAATCTTACAGATTTAAAGGTGGGTGACAATTGACCGTCCCACGCCTACCCCACAAACGGACTTGGAAATGTGATCCGTGGTTGACCGACATGGATGTTTTGTAAAGCTTTCAAGAAGCACAATCTTTGCTCTTTCTGAACAATTATAGCCAATAATCAACATTTCATCAAAAGTCATCTAAGAATAACACTTAATGGTAGTCAATAACCATTTGACTAGTCATTTCATGGGAAACCATTTCCATTGTACATATTGTACTAGATGGCTAATATAAATCGCAGAAAGTACATGACCATCCTGTATATTGCTAATAAATAAATAATCTAAATATTCAGCAGCACATCATGCTATAAGCCATTTATGATTCCCCATTTGGCTATGGGCCAGGCATGCGGCAAACCAATCAACCCACAAAATGGCTTCTTCGCCATTTTTTTTTAACACTGTTGTCTTTATTAATTTTGGGCAAATAACATATTGACATACTTAACACATTTAATTAGCTTAAGAAAACACTGATAAAGCCACAGGCAAATCATTTCAATCCCTACACATCCCCGCAGAAAGCCGTCGGCCCTTGCAGCTGCCATTTGAGCGGCGTCGAAACCCGGGTAGCGATTTGGTTCTAATCCTTATAAGCTTTCGCGGCGGCTTTCGCGGTTCTTTCGCGCGCACAGTTTTGGCTTTCGCGGCGACATGTGTTTCGTAATATCTTTCGCGGTTGCTTTCGCGGAAAATTGCCCATAAATGATGGTGCACATGAATATTTAAATGTGCTTCTACTATCTACCTGCTTTCGCCGCTGCTTTCGCGGCTCAACCTTGACGCACTCCTTTGGCCGAGCTGCGATCGGAAAGCAGACTCCTAGGAGATGCACCCTGGGCGCGGGAAAACTCTGCAATTTGAACATGGGAATTTGACCCCAAAAAAGGAAATTGACATGAGCGTATCATGAAGTATCATTCAAGACACATGGGGAAAATTGGGGAAAACACATCCGAATTGGCAAATCGTCTCCGTCTGGGACGTTGACGCCCTATTCACATTGTGAGAACATACCTTTTTTTCGTCTCACTTGATCAGTTTCTGCTCAATGGATTCCAACATGGTTTGTGCTCAGCTATCGCAATACGTATCAACTCATCAACCAAATGGTGTTGGCTCTGGCGCTGCATGGCGCTGCACAGCCTCTACGGTAAAAAAGGGTGCAGCAGCCGCCAGGAAAACGCAAGAGACGGCAGCAGTGATCCGCATGACCCATCGCCAGCCGATGGATTCTCAGCAGGCCGTGAGCATGAAAAAAGGAGTCACATGGAAGATATTGCCCAAAAAACATCCTGAAAGTTCAAAGCCCTTGCAACTTTGTTCACTTTTTTACAGGTATTCATGGCATAATACCAAATAATTCCAAATAAACTAGCGATAGGAGAAGTAAACACGGTTGCTGCGTCAGCTCGTCATGAGCAATGGGCTATCAACTCCTGAATATACAGAGAGGAGAAAGCCATACGTGGTTGAAACGACTTTCATTTGTGTGCTCTGATGGCTTTAGTACAATGTCACAATCTTCGGACGACAACTTGTAATCATGACAACCTGCTGCAATATGATCCTCGCACCCAAGTCAATATTTTAGTGGGAAGCTCAAGTCGCAAGCTCTAGGATTCCAAGATGTCCACGTGCACAAATGCAAAGCCCTGCAGAAACCCTCTTTGTGCGGCTTTAGTGAAGCGGCCTGTAAGCAAAGTATAGAACTGTGGCAGGAGAATGGTGCCCACGCTTGTGCCGCCTCGGTTGGCGCAACACATCCAACTTGAATGCATGACCTTGGGCAACAGTATTGAGCTTGTATGAATTGGTCACTGCTCGAATGATTTAGATATATTTAGATGATGAGATCAAAATTGTAGAAATGACCAAACCATACCAAACAACGGTATGTAGACATCTTGATCTTGATCCCTAGTTTTTATAAGGTTTCAAACTGTTTTAAAGATCTTTGGAGCCTGTCACAGAACCATGGACACATAGACAGACTGTAGACATAATAAACGCACATATATACATGTACATAAACATATTCATATCTATATGACAATATATTACACATAAAGTATGTATGTATCAGATCAGATCATTTTAGATTTCAAGACATCTCAGAAATAACATGTTGGAAGTTCCACCAGGTAGCAGGTTGCAAAGCCCACGAAAGTGGCTCGTTTCTTCGCAGGGACTGCAGCATTCAGAGCAACAATGCCAGCCAAATTGGAGGAGCCCAAGCATAAACCTGCAACAAGACTTGAATACATCTGAAAACCATAGATAGCGAACTGCTAGATGTGTTTGCTGGTCCTGTTTATTGATGCTTCCCTTGAACATTCTACTACATCAATATTGTCGATTCTTATCAAGGTATGCCAAGGTTATCTTGCCTTGCCAGGTTGAATTTGGCCACCTAACAATTCGACTATCAGCTGTTGAGACAGTTTTAAGTTCAAGCAGGTTGTCTAACGACTTCTCCATGTTGAATCAATCGCAGTAAGCACGCCACAGGCAACATCTCGCCATCCAAAAAACCCTTTGCCTGCCAAGATCGCTGCTGGATAGGCCGCAAAAGGATTTTTGATCTCAGCCAAAGGTCAAATGAAACGTTTTTTTCGTCGAATCAATCACTCCATCCAGCATATATTAATGTATACAGTGTATATATTATATAATACATAACATGAAGCCTCGCAGATCAAAAAATTGAAATGGTTAACTAAAACTAAACCTACTCATGCATGCGTACAAGTCTATACATATACACGCAAGAAATCACTGAAACCACCAAGCGATATCCGCTGAACTAGTCACTAAAGATCACTAAAGGCATACAAACGATATCAAGACCCCCATCACTCTGCATGTGTAAACATACCACATACATGTGAACTCAATAATCTCGCTCGCATGTATTCTGCACAGCAAACTTCCACTGGCCCTAATCACCACTCAACATGGTTCCTTGTTTGCAGGAATCACATCGGACCTCACGATCTGAGCAGTGGCTGTGCGATTCCTGCCTCAAAGCCTATCGGTCCTGTCCTATCCTTCACATCTGGGCATTTGCTGCAAAGCAACCATGGACAGCGAGGCAAGACCGATTAACACTCCCACTGCACCAAAGATGGCCACCGAAGCATGGCCAGCTCTCTGCGGAATAATGAGGCCTTGTCAGGCAGGACCCCAATGTGACGCAGGGTGGACGTTGGGCACAACTACAAACAACTTCTGTTTATTCGGTTTGCACTGGCTTGCAGGAATCTACCTGTTCAGTAAGGAGTAAATATAGTCGAATGTACATATATATATATATTGAGTAATGTGCACATGTGTATATATATATATAATATTATATAATATATGTAAACATATATATATATATATTATATTATATATTATATATTATACATGAATATAGATACAACATATAAAATAAAATATTATAATATAATGCTATACATCCAAAACCGAGCGAGTGGCCCGCAAGAAATGCACCGGCAAACTGGGCCGTGTTCATGCTGCTGCCAATGGCCGATACCTGAGGGGTTACGGGGTTCCCCCGGACTGGATAGGACGAAAAATGAGAGGTTTTATCAACAAAAAAAGGGATAAGATATGGGGGTTTCCTAAGTCATGGGACCACCCCAATAGCTGGATAGTTTAAACTTGAAAATCAACCAAAAAAAGGATGATTGGAAGTACCACCACTTTTGGATCAGATATAGATGTTGTTCAATCGGTTTTTTTGCATTGCGTCATTGTAGATATCATGACATTGCAGTGGATGGTGAATAGACTGCAGTATTCCCAGTGAAAATGGATGATGCATGATGATAATTGATCTAAAATCCGCCCGCGCCGAAGGTGGTGCCGATGCGTTTTAAAGTTTTAGGAGCCGATCCAACGGATGGCCAGTCTTTAGCTGGGGCATTTCAGGATCGACCCCCCGCGACCAAAGTCACCGTTTTGACCCCACATGCCCGCAACATGGGCTCAACTTGGGGCCAACTTGGGCCAACAAGGCCCCAACTTGGGCCCGAAATGGACCCACTTGGCTCCAACTTCGGCCCAACTTGGCTCCAAGATGGCGCAACTTGGCCCCAACTTGGACCCGTTTGGGAGCAACTTCGGCCCAAGTTGAGCTCCACATGGGCACAACACTGGGGACATTGCCGGCCCAATACGAAATCGTCAAGACCCCATTTTCACTGATGCTTTTTGGCATCGATGACGCTTCGTGCTGAGCTTGTGTTCGGCCCAACTTAGGCCAAGGACAGCCAAATTTGACCCCAGCCCGGGCGGTACTTGTCGCGAAGCGACTCGAATCAATCATATCCCCAATATATCAAGGGTAGTATAAGTCCCCGAACTAATCAACTCACCTTGATCCTACCAGGCATAGGATGACAGCTTGGAAAGGCTGGAGATGGAGAAGTGGACATCGAAATAGAATGACGAACCATGAACCAATAGAATAGATATTTTGACGACAATGTTTGACAATATGTTAAACATAGACCCAACTAATTCTTGTCAAACTATTCTCCCTGCATAACTGGATAGAACTGGACATACCAACACAGAAATGACCTGTAGGTGTCGCTTGTCGATCCAGCCTCCGGTAGAGAAACGCCCAAATCGGCCTGCAATGTCCGCAAGGTATCTGTATATCTTTACTCTGTGATTCTCGACCTGTAGGTGTGAAGATAGTGGTACTGGATTAAATATACAGGATAGTTACTGTATAGCACATGCTTAAAACCAAATGGTGCAAAGTAACCAAGCCACCAGCGAACCCGACAGAGAGCTGCCAGCTGCCTATCAAGCCCAAAGGGAAACATCCTGAACTGCTGCCTGTATGAACGGTAGAAACACTCCAAAGCTATAAATCGGACCCGAGGTGAAGAACTGACTCCTAGGCACGGCATCCGGAGGCTTCAAAATCATCAGCTGGTTCACTCGTATCTCAAAAATGAATTGATGGTAGCTTCACAGTTTGAACGCCTTGAACATGGAACAACTGGAACAGTTGCGTTCAGCAGAACTGTACAACCAACGGTTTGCTTCCGATACTCTTTTGGGATCAATACTTGTTGGTGCACCAGTGCAAAGAACAAGTATCACAAAGCAGGCAGCAACTTTCTTGGCCAAGTGAGGCTGACATCCAACTTCTGTGGAAGCAGCACAAGCAGCATCCTCCATTTGCATTGTAAATGGCGGAAATGTAGAGGTCTTGCTGTAGCTAGCCTGCTTGGGATTTCCAGTTAAGTGGTTGCCCGTGTGAAACCAGCTCTGAATGGTTCTGAAGTTGACCACCACTATCGCTTTTCTCTTGCCGAGTTCCATTCCTTTTGTCTACGGCCTTTAAGTGTTCAAGACTCAAGACTTTCTCTTCAAACAAAAGTTCTTCATTCCATGACATTCATTGACATTCCATGACCTTCCTTGACGCGTTGGTTTGATCCGTAATGGCCTTGGTGTGAAACCCCATTGAAACTGACCAGTGGCAAGACTAAGGCATCTTTATTCCGAAACAAACAAACCGGAAAAGAAGCAAAACAGTGCAAAGCTAGTATAGCTCTTGAGTACAGACTAGTTAATATACACTATATACATAAGCCATGAAAAAATATCTCGCCCTATCCCATCCCATGCCGGTTGGTATCCGGTTGGTAAATAAGTATCCTGTCAATTATATAATGGGTTACGAGATGTTACGAGTATTATCATCCCCCTTAGAACCAGTTTGTACAACAGCATGATTGAGATCTTTTGGAAGACCAGGAACAGCATCAGGCCTCAAGTGCCTCACATGTTAACAGAATCTCGTCATTTTATGTGATGTAATATCAATAATGTATATATATATATATACACGCATATATATATACATTTTAAGAGAAAAACAATTCAATTCACATATAATATACATATACATATATACATATTATAGAAATACATATATAATATATAATATGATATAATATAATATGATATAACATAATATATGACAATATAATATAACATAATATAGCATAATATAATATAATACAATATCATATAGTTGTATATTGTATTATATTATCTATACGCATGTTTATGTACATACATCATGTACATCCGTCTCCGGTTTCGAACAGCCGAATTCACGTCCCTCATACACAAGCGCCTCACATCATGACGATGTTGCTGAAGTGGATGGAGGCAAACCTGTTCCAATCCATGCGCAGAGATGGCAATCATTAAGGGATTGGAAGGGGTTGTAGCAACATATTGACGATAATGATTGTACCAACGGTCGATGTTAAGGGATTGTACCCATCAACAAAGTGGAGCGGTTTAAAGATCTGTTCAGCGATTCTGATTGGGATAGTCGGATTTTATCTGTGGTGGGAATTTAATCAATTAGTTTATCAAAGTCGAAATCATGCACGCATACTTCACTGGGCTGCTGCTTAGAAGGGAATGGGGGGAATGATCCAAAAAAATCACATCTATTACCCTCTGGTAATTTAACATAGCTATTGAACATGGCCATTTATAGTGAGTTTTCCCATTAAAAATGGTGATTTTTCCATAGTTATGTTCAATAACCAGAGGGTAAATCCACCATCATCCCACTAGCTCATCCCCTACCAGCACCAGCACCAGGTCCAACGGTCCAACCTGGCACATTCCTCTTGGCAGCGCGATAAGGACGTACTTGTCCCGTCCAGGAGGAGATAAAACTCTCGATCACACCACCTGTGGAGATGTGATTTTTGTCGAAGATCAGAGGTATTTGTCGAAAAAAATAAAAACATCATGTAAACACATTTAAGGCAGTGTGTCAAAACCTTGTACTGTACCCCTGTAGTTCACATCAAAATAGCTGGTAAATGGATGTTCATTCCCCTAAAAATGATATTAATAGGTATTGATCCATACCCATATAGCAACGGTGTCTTGCAATTATTGGTTGATTGTTCTTAACAACAGCTTGACCCGGTGCCACCTCTTGGCACAAATCCAGCCGCGATCGGCTGACTTCCAAGAGACCTCAACAGAGGAGGCGCAAGGCTTCGGTGGAGCGTCTTCGGGTTTGTTGATAGTATTGATATGGTCATTATATTGTGTATATATATACATATACACACACTGTATACATGGTATATTGTACAATACATATGATCATGATATATCATAATTTAATATACCATTATATTAACTAGTTTCTGCTATGTTCTTAAATTACTCTTATGATCGTTCAGTATTTCTCAATGCAACGCCCACCTTTTGGCCAGCCCCATTTAGAAGAGATGTTTTGAATGTTGATGGGCTCCTGGCGGAGAACAGTACCTCTTAAAGATTTGGAATCTGTGGGTACCCTATTTGGGTATTCCCAAAACCCATAGATTCCATAGATGGTTTATGCTAAAAAATAGACTAAGATCTGTGGTCCCCGAAGTCTAAATGTTGATGACCGGCCTCTCGACACTTGAGCTTCGGATCCTGCGCCACCCCGCGTTGCGCGCCGCGTCCATGTAAGGAAGCTCTTTTTGGGTCATTTATGATCCATCAACTGATTTAGTTGGATGTTGCAGCATGCAAATCATGAGTTCCTGGTGGTTTTTGCTGTTGAAAAAACACGCCAGGGTGACTGCCAACGTGGCATGCAGAGGCGTGAGCAAAGGCTTTTCAGCAGCTTTGGGGCCCAAGGAAGTCACTCCAGTCGTTCTAAGCAAAGACCTGCCACACGGATTCAAATCGAATGAACAAGTAAAAGGATTGATTCTTTTGGTAAAAATGATGCAGAATGTTCAATGGGTGTTTCCGGAACCATTTCGGAGTTACAGTATCTCCAACGAACATTTTCTTCTTGTTATGTCTAGAATCCGTCGCGGGATACATTTACCAACCATCAATTGTTCCCAGTACATCTCTTTGATTTTACTTGAAGTTCTTTGTGCCGAAGAAAACAGATTCTTTGAACGAATAAATTTGGCTGAATTCTAAGATTGAAAGACTGTAAAATGAAATAACAATAAATGAAGCCGGTGTAAAAAAGAAACACCAATATAATCATAGAATTTATATAAGTAATCATGATTTGATCATACATAAACCATCACAAACCCATCATTCTCGGCAATGTCGAGGTCTTCATAGTTTCACCCATTTTATGCCACACATCTCACATCCCGCCCGCACTGCAGAAAGCACCTCGACATGCTTGCCTGGAAGGTCTCTGAAACATTGCCCCCTTCATCCCACTCCTACTAGAAAAAACCTGGAAATGAATGAACATAACAGGAAACTAATCAGTGGAACTAACATGATGAACAATGGTATTTTGGGATAGCCCCTCAAATCGAACAAAGCCACATCAGGTATCGGGTGCTAAATTCCGTGATACCACCAGGATATGCCAAGGTCATTTCTGGTGAACTTCAGGGGAGACTCACCTGATTGGAGAGCCGCAAGGCATGGTTGGTGTGATTGTAGTACACAAAGCGGTACTCGTCCTACCGAGGCGAACTTGAAGGCAGAAACAGCCAGAGGAAACTTGGAGGCGGAGTGCAAGGTGGGATCCAGTGCTGTTCCTTGGACCTACTGAGATACTGCCTCAACTACTTCCGTTCTTGTCGAAATGGTTCAAGTATGCTCAAATCACAATTTCATTTTAGACGTCTGCATGGAACACTTGAGCAGTGTTCAATACCCTCCGTCATTCCATTACAGCGGTAGGTTAAGAACGGGATTCCCGGTTCATTGATGATGATAATCCCCAATACATCAAGGGCATCATACTCTCCCGAACTAATCATCAAACAACTATCGTTTACCACTTATATATATATATATGCTTCATGGTTAAACAGTTTAATTATGGTTGAACCCGCATGAACTCCCTTATAATCATCAACCGCTACTCACCGGAGGCCTCTTGCTCCATAATCTCTTTGTATTGTGGAACAATCAGCGGTTGCAGCTCTGCCAAGGACAAGCCGTCACCCTGAGCTGGTGAATGGACAAGAAAATCTGCTGCGACATTTCAAGGACGAGAAAGTTTGTTGGGCAAAGAATAGATCATCCACTAGTTGGTAGCTTCAATAATCATACAATATATATATATATATATGATTATTATGTACGCACAGCCAAACCATCAACCCAAATGAGGATAGAAAGACATCCATGATTCAAGACGGGTCCCTTTCAAAATCGAAAGGATTGAAGATGCCAACAGCCATGATCAAAGGTCGGACATTCTGCGGCATCCCTTACTTTTCAGGGTACGTACTGAAAAGTCAAAGCAAGTCCTGTCTCTAGAAGTGGACAGATATATCACGTGAAAATATCCCTGTGTAAACTTCTTTTTTCAATCATAGGGTGCACCTCTCCCTGATTCAAAACCCATGTCTGAGTTACCACACTGAGGCGGCAGTGCAGCTGTCTCGCAAGGACTCCAAGAGCCTACATCACTGATCACTGGACTCATTCTGTTAGGTCCTTCCACCAACTGGGTCTCTGAAAAAATGTGGGAACTTCCCCCCAAACTGCAATCTAATCGAACATACATGAAAATATGATGATTCAACACAGCGGATTCTTGGTACACCCTTGTTTCGGACAGAAATGCTTCACCATTGACAGTCGACATTTCCTGCCTCGCATCCACGTGAACATCTTCATCCAAGATGAGCACCAGCATGATCTCAAATATCCAGTGGCGATAAATCAGGGCTGGATGTTGGTGGTCCATCAAAACCTGGCAAAATCAAAAAAAATAATGGTTGGAATGTTGCCGGATAACAAGTCAGTTTTGTGCTTAGTCTTGACCCATAGATTAACACATAGATTAACCCGTAGATTAAACCCATAGATTAACCCATAGATTAACCCATAGATTAACCGATAGATTAACCATCATTAAACTATGGTCTTCGAACTTTCGCCCAGTAGGCCAGCCATGGGAAAATCCTTAAGTCTCAAACGCTTTTGTAGGTGAGCGCCACGAGCTGACCGACTCCGTCATTCAAGTGCACCGCAGGCACAAAGATGGAGGGCGGCCTGCGGGGCGGGCCATCTTCGCATCCCCATTAAACATGTGAAAGATATGTCAAGGTACGATCATTTTGGATGTCAAAGGGGAATCCGAATAAACATTTGAGACAGACCCACGTTTACATTTACAGTAGAGAAGGCGACACAAAGGAAGTCCTTTGACGCACTTTGAGATCACATCCAACGTTGCATGCTCGCAAAAAAAAAAAAAATGGCAAGGCCATGATTTTTGCCACGCGATTCATGACTCACCCTCAGCAGCTGACCTTGGGAGCATTGAAACATCAGCTGGTTGCTGCTGTCAAACCCTTGAAAGGTAATTAGTCACCGTGGACCATCATCCCTTTCACTGTATGAGAAAAAACACATACTTGAAACCATCGACCATTTATTAAAATGATATTGTTTTTATAATGTTTCCCCATGTCATATATTCATATGGGACAATTCCCTGTTTTCATTGTTGATTTTTTTGATGAGCATCCTTTGTTCATTATTAATTTCCTTTTGAATAATCCAGTTTCTGTTGGTAAGAGTCCATGATAGTCCATAAAATTGCAAGTTTTCTCCTATCAAAATCTGTCAAATATCGGTAGGCACTGCAGGTCTCTTCCCTAAAATCTGATCGAAACCAGGGCTCTGCACCCTCGAAACCAGGCTCCAGCAGCACCTGCAGCCTGACAGGGCAACAACATCCTGACCCCCCCAAAAAAAAACGGAGAATCAATGCTCCGCCTGAGAACGTGTTCACAACATCCTCGAATACCGTCCAAAAAACAGCTTCCAGAGTTTTTCCGGATCAACATTCTAGGGCAGCATTTCCCAATAGTTCCACCACAGTAATTATCGGAAGGGCTGGTGCAGGATCCGACCAAGGGGTCAAACATGTGGATACCGACGAATGGCTATTTTTTCATAGGGAAAATCATGGTCATAATTGGATCTGGTTGGTGGTATACCTACCCCTCTGAAAAATGATGGAGTTCGTCAGATGATTATGGGATACAATGGGATCTGGGAACACTGCTGCATCACCCCTCAAGATCCCTCAAGGCTGGAGATGAGATCATTCCAGGAAGGCACTTTGTAAATCCAACAATGCGTATTTAAAAGAACAGAGAGGACAGGTAAACCAGGGAACACTAGATATCATGGTTTCCCCAACAAAAATCACCCAGTTTCCCAGAAATTCCCAAAACTCAACCAGTCAGTCACTATGGTTTCCCAAAAATCAGTGAATCGAAACCACAGCGAACTCTGCCTGATTCAGGTGTTGCAGTGGTGCAGGAATAGAGCTATGCTCAACCTCGCCGCTTCACGGCACTGACTTTGAACCACCACCCTTCCAATGGATTCAAATGGAAAATATATGAATGGAACAGTTAAATGGAAACAATATGTGAATGGATTCACTATGATATACTATGGTGATCTATGATGTATTTTTCATGGCCAAATTAATTCAGAGACTACTATCCTGGCACTTGCCATGCTCAATTTCTCAAACCCTCAACTAATTTCCTTTCGACCGAGACACTTACTTATTTGATTGGGGTTTGAGCCGACCAGGACCCCAAAAAATAACGTTGTTGATTTGGAACAGGATGGACGAATTTGTGTTTGAAACCGGTAATCATTCATAACTTATTATACATCTCATATTTCCGACTCATTTCCCAATCTTGAACAAAATTGAACAACAGATCTGAAACTATTGCAATTCGCCATGGCCACTTGTGCTTCCCACCAGGTTGGGTCCAATGGGGTGCGCCTAGAACCCAACGGTGAAAATCATCATCCCATCAAAATTGTCATAGATTCACCATAGAGATTCACCATAGAGATTCACCATAGAGATTCACCATAGATTCACCGTAAATCAGTATTTTTTTTCGACCGGCAGCAACTGTCGGGCTGGGTGGCGAGTTTGCGCTCGGTGGAGTTCAGGTTCAGCAAGGTACAAAGCACAGGGACCAGAGACCTTTGCCATGGCCAGGAGATGCCAGGAGCCCAGGAGGGCCATAATTTTCATGGAGATTTGGACCCCACTGAGCATTCGGAAAATGCCATGCAACAGAAGGGGGCCAAGTCCTTGAGCAAATTGGAAAGTGACATGCTCTGCCAATGGCTAGTCCATTTAAGTGATATTTGTGGTCATGACTAAGTGATGCAAAAATTGCTTGGGCAGTGTTCCTGATATATCCTCTATTAACATCACCTTGTGATACCTTTTCTGCGCGTAAGCACCATGTATGTAACCACCATTGAAATTGTGATGCTTGATCCCTAAAATGGCGACATCTGTGATCCATCATCTTGGTCGACGAGCTGAGACTTCATGTCGCCCTTTTGGCAGTACTCAATGTACTTCAAGACCACGTGCTTCAAATAGTCTCCTGCAGCGAAGCAACTCACCTGTCTTCACTGAACTGTTAACTTTCGTAAATAAGGTGGCGGGTTGTATTCAAGGTCTGTCCCCGCAAATAAGGTGCATGCAGTATGAAAAATGCATCAGATCAAATGTGAGCGGATCCTTGGCTGAAGAATGGTTGCGCAACTAATTTCGAGACACGGCCCCGATTTCGTGCTATTTTTTTTTCAGTTCTTTACTGATGTTTTCAGTGTATTTTTTTTTGGTGCAGGCAGAAACGCCGCCGGCTGCTCAACAAAATACTTTCTCTGAATCTTTAAAAAAGGCCCGCCGCAGGCCGCAGGCACCACTTTTCAGTGTTTGGATCGTCGCCAAAAAGAATTGATTCCACCAATCTGAAAACCATTTAAAAACAGACGCTACACATTTAAACAAAAACAACATATTGTTTATTTTCCGTTTTAATCTGTTTTATGTTTATTTTTATTTTTTGTTTTTGTTTTAATTTTCATTTATTATTTTTTTTTAAAATATAGTTTTTTCTTTTTTCTTATTTCCCCGGAAATTCCTTAAATTTTGACTCTTTTTCCACGATTATTTTTCAACAAAAATGTTGAAATTCAAAGTGTTTTTTTTAAATCCTGATAATGGGTTTTGCTTTTTCCACGATGATTTTTCGAAAAAACATATTGAATTTCCTTTTTTTCAATAATCGCGGAAAAAAATCGAAATTCCTTAAATTCAAGACCAGCCCTTGAATTTAAGGAATTTCCGCAGAAATAAGGAAAAATAAAAACGATTAAAAACATGATAATAATTAAAATATAATTAAAAAAACATGGAAAATTAAGTAAAAATACAAAAGATATCAAGTTCTATAAATAATCATTGTTTTTCAAGAAAGAAAAAATATTGTCTTTTCGGAAAAAGGGTAATATATAAAAATGAAAAATGAAAACATTGAAACACATGAATAAATTAAATATCCTTAAACATTCAATGCGTATTCCTCGTGTCTAGTTTTTAGATTGCTTTCAAATTGGTGGAAGCAATGTTCTTTGAGCGACAATCCAAATGCTCAAACGTGGCGCATGTGGCGGGCCTTTGATTCATAGAACATATTTTTTGTTGGCAGGCGGCAAGGCTTCTATGTGCAAAAAAATGTCAAACTAATTATAATTTGACACACCATACATGTAAAAACGAAAGGCCAAGAAAAATAAGCATGACCATGCTTAAACACAATTTTCAAACAAAAGCGAACAGACTTGACAAATTAAAGAATGTATATAGATTATTTCCATTTTCATGCCCAACACCAACATTTGCTGCTGTGGAGCAAGTCCAATGAGCTGTTGTAAGATGTTGTATCTGTTTTGGATGATTTCTTTAGGTTCCTGCATTGGTTTCTGTATGGCTCCTGTTATTTTCTGCGCATACTTTATTTTGACCTACGCTGTGAACATTTACTAGTTTGTCACCCAAATTCTTCACAAAATGAGTCATGTGGATGGCTGCATTTACCTGATTCAATACAATTTGCTCAAAACCCTTTCAAATTGGATTTCAATCCGAAACAATTGGATTGCAAATATCCTAAACCTTATTTCCGTGTAATTCCCTTATTTCCTCGAATTATGAAAGTTTACACACTGAACTTCTGGTGGGACTTATATATAGAATTATATATATATATAATCATAGATACACCACTTGTAATTGGCATTTTAAAGGATCTTGTTGAATGTCTCTTTTCAATTGACAGGCCTTACAAAACACCTGAATGTCTGCTTAATTTCCACAATTTTTGTCTACTCGAACCTTTTCCATCTTCTCCATATCTTCCATCTCCTTTCAAATCTCTTCATACTACTTGGAAGATCATGGAAGTGCATCCCACTTGCTATGTTCCTAATAACCATGAAGGAATTAATGATCTGAAATGGGATGTTCAGCCCAGTGTCATACGTATATGTGTATCTATTTTTTTTTTTGTCTCTGGCCCATAGGTGCTTTCGCTGCGGCCTGTGCATGGCTGACTGAATTCATGTGCTTCAAGTCTACAAGACTATCATCTAAAAACGACCACGGCCTCACCTGGCAAAATCTTGTCCAAGATTTGCGCTGTACATGGTGTGTATCTATATGTATATATATATATATAGATATAGATATGTATGGGTACATATAATAATATATACATATATATATATAGGATGTGTGTGTGTATATATATATATAGCCGCTGATTTTCCAGTCACCAACAGTAGCTGCAGATTCTCCTGCCATATGAGTTCTGCCTTGGCTCGACTCCAACTCGCGAATGCGCTCCTTGAGAACCTGTACGGGGATGTAACCGAAAAACACCCGAAAAATGAGGTCAGTTTGGATGATCATCCCAGATATACGATAAACATTGGATAAAATGTCTGAAAACATGACACCACTACCATCAACATCACAAACCAATTGGGTATAGAAACATATGCATGATACACCCATGACCAATTCAATAATTGGATCATCATCCCAGGTATTGAAAGAGTTTTTGAACATCAAATGCGCCCCTCATTTTGGCACACATGTCGGTCGCCCAATTCTAAACATATCCCCTACAACCCCGAGAGTGGAAAAGAAGAAACTGCCTCTGGGATACTTGCGAATGTCTACGGCAAACATCTGATGCCAATTCGAAATTGACAAAGTAGAGTAGGAGTAGCTCAAAGCCAGTCATCACCTGCTTTTATGCTGTAAAATCAAAAAACGTTTGGGGATGGATCAGACTGTCCCAAAACAAAACTTTGATCTTTCAATCATTTTGAATCATCTAATGATCCAAATAAAATTGACCCACATTAGCCCCGCCATCCCCATGACCATCCATGACCACACCTTCTCTTGCGCATAGCTCATCTGCAGCATTTTCTGCACTTCAAGCAGCGATTGGTTCACTTGCTGCACCTGGAACGAAACGGAAAGCCCGTGGGAATTCTTGCCAGTTCTCCTGGCCCCTGGGAAACACTGGGAAACCCTGGGAACCCCACCTGTTGTTGGTGCTTCTTCATCTCAACCTCGCGGTTCGCCTTAGACTGCGACTGACGCGAAGCTTTCTTTGAAGCGGTCAACAGATGTCAAGAGCCTGGTACCCTATAGGTAGTGAACACCAATAAACTGGTCAATGGATTTTCATCATTTTTCATCCCAAGTATAGTACTAGAGCTAATAGCTGTTGATCCATCCCCATATCCCCATCTGGTAAGGCTGACGGTTTTTCCATTGTTTTTCATATTCAATATGTTTTCCCATGATTTTGCCCATCAAGACTTGCGGATTTGAACCCTTTTGCGAAACGCGCCTGCTGCTCAGCAAGGCGAGTGATGGAATCGGTGCTGGTTAGCTCCTGAAAATCTCAAAAATTCCCAAACCCCGATGGCTGCCATGGTTGATTCGTTGATTTTGTTCCATATTCACATCACATTTAAAAATGCCATATTATATGCCATATTATGCCATATTATGCCATATTATATGCCATATTATGCCATATTATGCCATATTATGGCATATTATGGCATATTGTGGCATATTATGGCATATTATGCCATATTATATGCCATATATCATGGTATCCCCCAATTTTGGGGTAAGCCCACGTGAAGCAATCCAATCAGTACACTTGCAGCCGTCGTGGGGGATGAGGGGTCTGAAACTCAGCAATCAGTGCTTCCCAACAATGACATTGTGGACAGAAAAGGACAGAAAAGAGCGGGATTTAGGGATACCAAAGTATGATCCGAAAAGCAAATCCCGGAAAAATGAGAGTCTTTTGCTCAAATCCTATAACCAGGCTATATCTGGCCGGACAGCTCCCATCGGCTTTCCTTTCAGCAATGCACCATGGAATCCCCAAACCCAGGTGCCATCGCTTTTCCCTTCGCAGTCGGCCTGCTTTGAAGCGAATGTGTCTCGACGCCTCCGGTGGACTGAAACGCAAATCCTTCAGGAAGCGTGCGTCATGGACCTAGATCGCGAAACATACTTTTTCAATGAGAGAGAAATGATGTACAAAACCAAAATTTGACGGACAAGTCTTCAAACACTATATTTGAGAAGCTGCGAACTTGCCATTAAGGCATCATTTCATCACTTGCTTCTTCTCAGGCAGTGAGGCCCTCCTATAGCCTGCTGTGGCAGTGGTGAGCTACCAGTACCCTTACCCAAAACCTCCAAGGAAACCAAGCTGCCTCAATGTCTTTGTTTCTTGCAGGTCCATCAAAGTCCAATAGTAGTGTCATCTTTGTTTCTTTCATTCAATTTGTCTAGTTTAAATTCTACTACCAATCCCTGTGATGGAATTCACATTCCAATACTAGTTATCTTACTGTTGTCAATACAACAAGGCAAAAACGTAAACGCTGCAGCGTGGCGGGCTGCCTCATTGAGGCAACTGGTCAATGGTTTCTTGGACCTGTATCCAGGTCATGCCATTCACCACATTTGCATAGCCCAATTTCGCCAGAACTCCCTGAGCCATCTGCGCTCGAATGCCTGCCACAAAGCCATCCAAGCGGGGAAAATGGTGGCTGAGTTGTTGCTTTGCATGGTGGGGGCCCTAGTTATAAGCTGGTTTATAAGCCCATTCACTATAATTGTATCCTCCATAAACATTTGTAGTCATTAGTTCATCATAGTTCATCAATACCAAGTGGTTTTCAATTTTTCCAAACTCCGAAAAGAAAGATCAAGCAGTTGAGAAACTGAGAAAGTGTCCCTGAGTCCAACAAATCAGCAGGTTCCAGCAAGAAAATTCACTCAACAAAGGAGGTGCCACAAATCTGGCGCCACAGTATTGGTTGCAGAAAGATCCTTCATGATCTTCACCCACATACGATCCCAAACATGTTTTTTTTTCCATGTTCAAGAACAATGGACCATCCCAAAATTTTACATGTGCGTTTAGCATTTACTGTCATTGGGGAGGAACTTTCTAAACATTTCTCGGCCACTTTCCTGGAAGATTCTGCTTTGCCTTTGGCGCAAAAGACCACCACAGGAGTGGAACTATCCTCAGGGAGTTCGGCGGCTCGGGCCTCTATCCTGAGGCGGACGAGGCATAATGTGCGGTAAAGTTTAGGCACAAGTTTCAACGTGATAAAACATACTGTGTATGTACATCTGTATGTATATATATATATTATGAATTATATTGAATTATATGATCATGATCATGAATATACGTGTAAATAATTACATACACATATGCGTACATAATATGCAAAATGTACCTATATATATATTAATTATCTATGAACATGAATAGAAATGTCCATAGAGATGTACATACATATATATATATATATATCTATATTATATAGATATACACGACATGTGTTCGATAACTTGCAATTGAAAGACAAAAGTCTACATTCTATACATGATATGTTGTGTATGTTCATATGTGCCTACATATCATGCAAATGCCAGTACATAGTTGTACAGAAGTGGAATTACATGATTATGCGTATATGTGCATGCGCATGTATAGAGTGAGAGAGAGGTATCATGTCCAATCATTCCATATAATTTCATATAATTACATATTGTTCCAACTGTACACCTTTATCCGCTGCATGTCGTCGCGCATGAGAAATCAACCCAACGGCCAAGCATCTGAGTATGGGGAATGTTTACGCTGCCATCGACATGGCCGTCTGCATACCTTGGAAACGCATGCTGAGTGCCTAGTCTGGATAAAAGGGAGTCAGGGAGAGAACTTGTCTGGTGGCCACCAAATGTAAAAGGGTCTCATTTCATACAAGCATCCCCGGATTTGGGACAAATTCGTCAACGCCTGTCCCATGGTAATCGACAGATAAAGTGGGAGGGTAGCAGAGACAAATATGGGAGGAAAGAAGAATAGAGAGGGAGAGAGAGAGAGAGAGAGAAATGCAAAAAAAGACTGCTTGTCAAACAGAATGTCTAACAACTCTGACAAGAAGAACAACGATACCAAACCATTATTTGCCATTAATATACCATTATATTATCCCATTGTTATGGCCCGCTCCATTAATAATATACCATTGATAGGTTAGGTCATGTTAGGTCCAAGGACAAACGAATCGGTCTCAGTTGTCCATGTTCCCTTGGGCCCTTCTAACCCAAGACCCCCGATGTCCGACTTTGTATGTGATAAGTTATAAAGCATCTTTGTTGACCCATTTGTTGCAAGCAAAATATATACATATGCATGTGTATATATAAATAAACGGCAACTACATTTGAATATACGGACTTTTTAATATACGAACTGGTATTGTAGACTACCTCTGGGAAGCTTTTCCTGGGCCCGCCCGACCATTTAAACATACGGAATCCGATTAATATTTAAACATACTGCGACTACATTTAAATATACGAACTGGTATTTCATACTACCTCCGGGGCCTCACGGTCTGGCCCGCCCTCCACAAATTTAAATGTCGTTACCGTAAGTACAAATACATGATATGTATAATTATGCGTAAAGAGTCGCTCCACCTCTGGCCGCCACAGGATGGACCAGAGTAAGGCAGGGAGGTTGCCTTGGAGCCGGCGCCAAGCGAAGAATTCCGCCAGGAAAACCTGTGCCGTTTAGGCCGCCAGGGCGTGCGCTCGCAGCGCTGCCGACGCTGTTTGGGGCTTGGTTCTGCATTGAGAACAACGCGGAGCTGAAGCTTGAGGACCTTCGAAGGCAAAAAAGGCTGCAGCGGGAATTAGTTTTTTCCAGGTCTCTCTAACTCTCTCTTGGCTTTCGCGTTTTCTTTTTCTTCTTCTTTTCTTTCTTTCTTTTTTTTCCTTTCTTTTTTCTTTTTTTCTTTCTTTCTTTCTTTCTGTCTGCCTGTCTTTCTTTCTTTCTTTCGTTCTTTCTTTCTTTCTTTCTTTTCGTTCTTTCTTTCTTGCTTTCTTTCTTTCTTTTCTTTTCTTTTCTCTCTTTCTTTTTCTTTTCTTTCTTTTCTTTTCTTTTCTTTTCTTTCTTTCTTTCTTTCTCTCTCTCTCTCTTTCTTTCTCTCTTTCTCTTTCTTGTTCTCTGTCTGTTCCTCTTCTTTTTTGCCCTCTCTCTGTTCCTGCTTCCTTCTTCACCCAAGCGGCCTTTTTTTTGCCTCTCGCTTCTTAGCTTCTTCAAAAAACCAAAGCTTAAGGAGGAATTGCAGACATAGGAGTTCTTGGTGCCAGTAGACGAGAACGACTGCGATCTTCGCGGTTGGAGTGATTGGGTGCATTCTCCTCATCGGACCACCTTGCTGGACTTGTAGGCGAACTTGTTTTCTATTTAGTCAGGGATGCGTCAGAAAAGTACAGAATTATCAGCAAATCAATTGCATGCGGACACGACACAAGACCCCAAGAACCACCACTAGCAAGATGCACCTGCTCGTCGGTCCACTCTATGACTTGGTTTCTGTTGTTCGAGCGGGGGCGGCCATGGTCTCGAATAAAACGATAGCCAGCTTCTCGAGCACTTTGATCCATAGTCATTTTCTCTCGAATGTGGGAGCATTTGACCATGAGCGTACTTGGATGCCACGGATGCGATCAAACATGTAGTTCAAGGCTGCCAATGCCAAGCGTGATTGATTGCCCCAGTCGAAGGGGACAGGAATCCCATGACAGCATGCAATCAAGTCCTTAGACCACACCTTGTTCTTGTGCAAATGGACATGCTTGAAAATATCCACGCGGGTGTGATCCTGATCTGGAGGGGAGAAAGCTGGCACCATGATGAACTGCATGCTGTAGGGCACATTGGGTTCTTTCTTCAAGCCAAGAGGTTCTGGAAGATCTCGATACTTGCCTTGTGCACATAGGGTGTACAGCTGAGAGCCAGGAATGCTTGGTCAACTTTCAAAGGTCTTCAAAAAAAAAGGTTCTGAATGATGTCGACAAACTGCTCGAATTTGCCGCATGTGCTAGCCAGATCTTGCAAAGGAAGATCGATCAAGCAAACATCGCCTGCAGGACGATCAGCCTTCAAAGGTTTCACGAGAGGCCCTAGCAGCTTTTGGCCTTGAACTTGAACACATGCCTCCTCAAATGACAATGCTCCATCTCTGTCTCAGAGATTATGCCGGAAGCTCTCGATGAAGGACAACTCCACTGCAGCCATGTGAGAATATGATGCAGAAGTGTGACGGAGAAGGATCGAGATGAGAACCATGAAGCCCAGAACACTGCAGCCGGACTATGAAGAGAGACGGAAGAAACATGATCAGAAAAACATCGGAAAAAAAGCAAAAACACTTTTCCAGATGTCTTGGGGGCCTGCCCGGCCGTTCGGAAAACAAATAAAACTCGAGAAAACCAATAAACACTGTTCCAGAGGTTTCGGGGGATGAGGGGGTCCAGCTGAGAGTCTCCAAATTTTTGTTTGTTTTCTCCATGGGGCCCTCCCCAAGTCTCAAAATACTGTTTTTCCACGTTTCTTTTTGGTTTTCTCCATGAGACCCTCCACAAAGAGTCTCAAACTATTGTTTTTTTTTCGAGGCGTTTTTGAATGAATGTCTTAAGTGGAGGCCAAGATTTGGCCTCCGTTTTTGGAACCTTCAGTCTAACTTACATATTATTGTGATTATATTTTAGAGTACATACTGCTTATTTTTCAATGTATTTCCATAGTTTTTGGAATATATATATATAAGCTATATCTAAGCATTGCAATAGCAATATCCCTCAATAGACCTTTGGGGTAGGTCCATTCGAGGGCGGTGACCATATGTATGTACTCCCACACACACACACTAGACAAGAGTGGATCTTTTAAGTGATCCGTCGGGAACAGAGTCCCCTAACATGGAATTAGATTAGGTACGTGTATATATATATATATATACGTTTGCACGGGTCTCGGGGAGGTGTCTTCGTTGATCACTGACCCCCCCGGAACCCCGGTGATCCCCTGCTTTAAGGTATAATACAAATATAATATAATATAATATAATTTGATGAGCCACGAGCGAAGTTTTAAGTTTGTTCAGACGGTACACACACACACACCCTGCCTTTGGCAGGGTGGTGTCCTGGCACATGAGGTGAAAATGAGGATGAAAAGGGGGAATGAGGATGAGATGAAAGTGAAAATGAGATGAAAGATTACTTAACCGGGACCCGAGGAGGGGAACGCAAAAGAAGAGGGAAGGAGCAAACACACACCAGCACACCTGGCCCGGAGCGGGCAAACCCTGAAAGCACGGGAAAAGAAAAGCGGAGGCCGACGGACACGGAACAAGACCAGCGGAGGGGGGGGAAGACGGAAGCGCGTGAACCAACCTGACACAGCGAAAACCTACGCCTACCTCGGCACGCACAGGACCCGACCTACCTGGGGAGGGAAGAGCGCATGAAATAGGGGACCGAATGGGGAACTAGTTGGTGAACCGAGAAAAACAATAAAGGTTAAAGGGGACCCAGTTCAAACCTAGAGTGTCGTGCGTTTTTCCCAAAAGGGACCGTGGTCAAATCCAGCCACATGGGCATAAACGGCATTTCAAGTTCCAACGAATTAGATGCACAACTTGTTCAACCTCACCAGAAACCAAAGTGACCACACCTGCAGGAAAAGGACATGCCTGTTGCCTGCTTTGCCATGCTGGAATGCGGAAAGCTTGAGCTGCGGTTCAAAAAGGAAGTTTCTGGCTGTTCGGAGTGGCTACACGTTCGCAAAGAGGAAGTTGGCGAGGTTCACAAAGGACCAGCGGCAGGACATCGCAAAAAAGGCTGGTGAAAAGAGAATGCCAACTGTTCCACATTACTTAAACGAATTACCAGATTAAAAGTGTCACTTCCAACATCCAGTCAGTCAACATTCACCCTCAAAGGGGTTGCCTCCAGTGGCCCTATGGCACCTTGTCGGAGTCACCAAAGGAGTCACACTAGACAAGAGTGGATCTTTTAAGTGATCCGTCGGGAACTGAATCCCCTAACATGCAATTAGGTTAGTTACGTAGATAGATAGATAGATAGATAGATAGATCGATGGATGGATAGATAGATAGATAGGTAGGTAGGTAGGTAGGTAGGTAGATAGATAGATAGATATATGGGCTATGGTGGCCACCAGCTGCGACTTAAATGCGCCCAGGTGCACCACCAAAGCACAGTAGGTACGTTTGCACGGGTCCCGGGGAGGTGTCTTCGTTGGTCACCGACCCGTCCATGGCCTTTACAAGGCTTTCGGCTTTGTAGTGCTTGGGGACGTGCATGGCCTTGTGTGCAGTGAGGGCGGCCCTGAAGAATAAGTTCCATGCTGCAGCGTTGCGTTGCTTCAACGCACAATGAGCTACACGCAGGCCCAGCCCCGCAGTCGTGGCGTCGGCAGTCATAGGCAAAACTGCAAGTATGCCGGAAGCTTGTTGTCGCCTGCAAAGAGGGCTTCCAGCTCCTTCTTCTGGAATATCCGCGTAGTTCGAATTCCACCTCCTCGTCCATGGCCTTCTCCCATTCCAGCTCCATCATGCGATCCTTCACTTGCTGGTCCAAGTCCTCCACTGGCAGTTGGCGGATCCTATCTTCAGTAGCTTTGACCACATCGATGAAGTCCTTGTCAAAGGAAAACATGTTCGGATCGCTGTCATAGTCCCCCCCAGCCATGCGGGCGTTGCCGTGCCCATCCCGGCTGACCAATACAACATCTTCCGGGACCAAGCCCTTCAAATCTTCTGGCCACGGCTTTGCCTCCCACACCTCCATGTCCCACGGGCATTGGCATGGGCACCTCCAC
>Ga0126342_10000821_pt1 | contig 38556 bp, 24 predicted proteins | sample Cyp1metagenome_FD_92528 | JGI IMG/M metagenome (GOLD analysis project Ga0126342, IMG submission 92528) | Coral microbial communities from Lord Howe Island, Old Settlement Bay, Australia - Cyphastrea 1 metagenome | ecosystem: Host-associated > Invertebrates > Cnidaria > Coral ...
AAGGGTTTAATTCTCCCACCCCCGTTAAACTTCTACATTCATTGAAGATCTTCAATAAGGGTTTGATGATGATGATGATGATGATGATGATGATGTGTAAGAGACTCGCACAGGTCCCTATGCGCCTCTGCTGTGCGTGCCGATATACAACATGAAGTTAGCCATGATGCAAACAACTCCCATGTTTACCACGTTTTCAGCACATACGAAGATGGCCGCCGACAAGCGCGGGCAAATCGAGGTGTTTGCCCGTAACTATAGTATGTCAATTATATGATATTTGGTGATAACTCAGTGATAACCAGATTTGGATAGATTTGTTTTATAGATGGTATCTATAGTTATTGACATACCATTTGGTTATGACTAACATAGCCATAGAAAATCACCATGCTATTAAGAACGGTAAACCATCTATTTCTATGGGCCATTTCCCATGGCTATGTTAAATAACCAGAGGGTATATACAATATTATACAATATATGATATCATATTGCTATTGAGTAGCACACCCTCATTTGCTGTGGTCGATTCTGGTCGTATGTCCATCCACAGCTGGAACTGCACCCCAAAGTAGCAACGCCCAAAGCATGGAATTGCTCGAAACCAATCCTAAAATATCCGTGGTGAGTTTTTTAAATGTGAGCCACATTTATAGAAGATGTTGAACCACGATATTTACCATTACCATCTATAAATAGCTCTTCAGGACATATTCTAAGAGACATCCCGTAGAGATGTCCTGATGAATCTGATTTTAGGTCCTGATTTTCGCCCGGAGCTTTAAAAGGTCGATGTTTTGATGGTGGGTTCTGGTTCAAATGAAAAATATAAAATCCCATGGATACTACATGACTATCTTTGTTGAAGCTTCTATACTTTATAGATCTTCAAAAAGTAAAGGTCTAGTGTTTTACCCTCTGGCAAACTAACAGTAAAAGCTATTGAACATGGCCCATAGAAATAGTTGATTTACCCATGAAAAATTGTGATTTTCCAGTTCGCAAACTGTACGGCACAACCACGGTCGATGCTCCACGGTCGATGGGGTCGCCCAGTTCCATTCTCTCCGCACGGCTGCTCACTTGCTGGACAGGCGGATGGGGACGCCAGTTGGACATTCTGATAAGCATAGAAAAAACGATGGAAAATCACCATGTTCAATGGGTAAATCAACTATAAATGATTATAAATTGCCATTTTCAATAGCAAACTGCATGTTTTCCAGAGGGTAGCTGTTGGAACCTTGCAGAAATGGATGGAACGGTTGGAATTCCACGATGCCTTTATTGGGGAACAACGAACCAACTTTAGCACAAGAAACTTTTGATAACATCGAAACGTCTGATTTGTATTTTTTGCTGAATTATAATAATTCACTAACCTGAAAATAGTTTTTATCATACAACCATTTGGGGATGATTACCCGAATGTTAAGCTGTAACTATATTTGATGATACCCATTCTTATAAGTGTTCGTCAGACATGTTGACCAACCTTTGTATTCACCGGACTTTTCTTATGTCTGAGAAGATGTAGCCATGTGATATCGAATCGCCGACTAAGACAATGCCAACTTGTACGTGAGACTATTGTCCCCAAGTTCTTGGGTGTCGCGCGGCTCTACCGGTTTCGGCAAAAAGATGAAAACCGGTTTCACATCATAGATGATATCACCCGAAAAACCCTCCAGTAAATCAACGAAGACGCTGAAAACAAGCCATGAAAGTTGTGTGGAAACCTATCTTTCCGAGCGCCAGCTCATGGTGTCTGGCATGGCCATCCCCACAAGTAAATTTCTCTCTTAAATTGCTGGGATATTTTTTTATGGCTGTGGGTCACTACCTACCAAAGAAGCTCTTTGGGGAATGACCATTCATTTACCAGTTATTTTGATGTGAACTACAGGGTTACAGGGGATTTTGACATGGACCCGTACCCAAATATTCCATATAGATTTCTCCTGAAAATTCCGAATTCCCGCCCTGAACCGCAACCGAAAACTGTGGTCACCGCAACCGTTGTGGTCACCAGATTGGGCCTTCAAACACGACTGGAACAGTTGGGCACGGGACCCGGAGGACTTGGAACTGGCCGCCTGCGCGGAAGGGAAATCACAATTTCGTCGTTATTCAATGAATCCCAGATGCTCCATGCATGGAATATTTACCCTCTGGTAATTTAACATAGCTATTGAAAATGGCCATTTATAGTGGATTTTCCCATGAAAAGTGGTGATTTTCCATAGTTATGTTAGTTTACCAGAGGGTACCTACAAAACTTGGCAATTTTTGGGGTAAATGTAGGTAAATATTCCAGCACCATGGAGCATATATGGGAATGGTAAATGAACTAAACTAGATAAATATTGGATAACGAATCTATACGAATCTGTACGCACATTCATATTATTCAAAGGGAGATCACGATATTCATCTAGAACGACTATCAAGTAAATGATGGTAGATGGTGATAAATGGTAAATGAACCATATAAATGATCTGGAAATGGACGAGTGACAAGAAATACTGGTAAATAATATGGCAAATAATGGTAAATGATCTTGAAATGGTGGGTTTTCCAGAGGGTAGAACACTCACTATTTTCAATCTCTCACTTCTGAACACCACTGGGTGGGTGCTCCCATGCAGTGTGTGAATGGTATCACATGTTTCTGGAAACGGCCAAATTCACAACAGTTTAGGTTGGTAAATGCTGGAATCATTCAGTCTGTTGTGAAGTATTGTTTGAAGAACACCTGGATTGGTTTAAGGGCAAAAAATGCGCTTGCCCATATTACCCTCTGGTAAATAAACATAGACCCTGAAAATCACCAATCTTTAATGGTTTCACTAATCTTCCAACCCCGAAAATAGCCAGGATCTATGTTAATTTACTGGAGGGTAAATCATCCCAATGATGATCAGCTTGGATTATCCCTCACAGTAACTGGTTAACTGAGGCGATGACCTGCGGGAGTGTCGCGACGGCGTGAAGGAACTGGGACGGCTGCAGGACGAGGTGCACTCGGAGCTTCTGGGCTTTCGAAAGGCTGTGGAAACTTATCACCAACCCACTGGATGGCTGGAAACTAATCCTTTAGTTTTTTGTTATAAATGGAAAATCACAAAAAATAACCAGCAAAAGATGACATTTGTTTTGTGGACTATCAAAGATTGACCATGGTTTCATGTAATCTTTGGCTCAATACAGGTGATCGAACACCTGTGATGGACTGTTTTCACTGTTGCGTTCCAGAGATTTTCTGGTTGGTGGTTTGGAACATGAATCTGGGTAAATTATAACGACCTCACTGTGACCTCACTGGAATAATGGTTAGATTGCGGGAAATCATCCCCAAATGGGCCAACAATTCAGGTTAGTGAAATATGATAATTTGCCCAGATGAATTTGATTTTCCATTTCATATATAGGATAACGATCCCAGCTGTTACTCACTTCATCATTTTTCAGAGGGGTAGGTTCAAACCACCAACCAGCCATTATTAAGCATCATTAATCATCATTAACCATCATTAAATCACCATGAATCACCATTAATCTGGTTGGATATCTCTGGTCTCTGGGTGTACAGTTCTGTATAGTTGATATATACTATGGTTTATAGGTGATATATCTATAGTTTTCATGGGATTTATAAACCAATTTAATGCTTCAGAGGGGTGGCTCAACCAGTTGAAGTCAAGAAATGCAGTGCACTGTTCGTTCACTGGCCAGCTTCGACGAAAAAAGAACACGCCGAACAGTGACGAGCCTGGACTCCCAACGATGCCAGAGGTTGGCTGCGAGTGGCGCTATCTGACCTATCTGCGAGATTTTTTTTGGGGCCCGTAGAAAGGCTGGTTGTTTCATTCCCCATACCCTCTGGTAAACTAACATAGCTATTGAAAATTGCCATTTATAGTGGATTTTCACACTAAAAATGGTGATTTTCCATAGTTATGTTAGTTTACCAGAGGGTAAAAACCATGGTTTCCTGTAGACATCCCCTTGAACCAATCTAAGGAGCTGGCCTGAAAAACAGGGACTCTAAAAAACTTGGATTTATTGGGCGACTTGTTGGGTATAGTCTGGAACAGTGTAAACAACATCCAGAAAGCCTGAAATGTGGTGGATGGATTCATCTTGGCGTCCTTCATTTTCTGAGGGGCAAATATTCTGACCAGGGATAGGATTGAATGGCGAGAAAAGCGATAAAGATGTGGGAGTGCAATACAGAATCGATGGGAATTTAAAGTACAAAGACATTAAAATTCATGGACATTTTTCGATCAGACAGCAATTCCACAGTTTATCATTTGGTAAACTAACAGTTTGCTATTGAACATGGCCATAGAAATAGTGGATTTTCCCATGAATAGCATGGTGGATCTTTCCAGTTCGCTATGTAACAAATTACCAGAGGGTATATAGATATATAGAGATAGATATTTCAATAGATATATAGATTAATATAATGATATATAGAGGTATAAACCAACTTAGCTATCTTAGTTTATCATTTGGAATGCTTGTGAAACTTCAACACTTGCCATGTGGTTTTCCAGTCATACGAGTTGATCATAGTTGATCCCCGACGATGATCTCGACGATAAATCGCAAGTTAAGGTACCCGGCCTGGTAAACTAACACTTTCAATTGGTAAAACGATGGATCATCACCATTTTCAATAGGTAAATCAACGATAAATGATTATAAATGGCCATGTTTTACATGCTTTTACTGTTAGTTTACCGCAGGGTAGTTGTCCAAATCAAGTTACCTATCCCTATCCCTGGCATCGCCAAGGGCGGAGTTGGCAGCGGAAGTCTTCCAGAAAAGGTTGAACAAACAGCCAGGGAGCGCCAGAGATCAAGCCAGGGAACACCGACTTTCAGAGATTGCCCAGCAACTTACGAGGATAAGAAGTACCCTCTGGTCATTTGGAACATATATGAACATATTGAACATTACATAAATTTAGTTGATAGTTGATTTACATATATTAAATACATATTAAAAATGGTGATTTTCTACAGCCATGTTAGTTCACCAGAGGGTAACTTGCTGAGCTTTTGACATAATTCGACTGAATGGGACCCCAAAATGAGGGGGCTCTGACTGTACTTTTTCGATTCCTGAGACCTCTAGGCCCAAGTTTTCTTTGGAGGTTCTACTGGTACGTAATCAATGACAGTCTACAGTAGAAACTGCAAAAACGGATGGTCTTACCCCCCAACAAGAACATGTTACCCCGAACGAATATACGTATAATAATATACACAGAATGGCTATAAGATGATTTGTTTCCAACCCCAACAAGGCTGCAATGTGGTTGCAAGCTGACACTTTTATATTGGAAGAAAGGGCATATTTTTCATGGATTGAACAGTCATAAGTTGGTTTATCAGCCATAAAATATAGTTATAAACATGTTCAAAACTTCTGTTGGTTTATCAACGATAGTAACCATAAGTATATAAGTTAGTGGATAGTAACTGTTGGTTTCTAAAGTTACCATGGTATATCTAGATCTATATCTACCATAAGCCCAGCAGTTCTTGAAGAGTTCTGTGGCCCCCAACTGGATAAGTTGATGTCCAGCTGATCCCAGGCTCTTTGAAGCGCTGAAGAAGCTCAGAGAGTGGGTTGCAGAGGCGCGGCACCGCCGATTCGCCAAGAAATGGTGCCATATTTTTTGAAGAGAACAGCAGAAGGCTGGTTTTTACCATGTATTTTACCATATTTTACCATATGTTACCATAATATGTTACCATATTTTGCCTGGGGTTTCACGGTGTCATGTAAATTTTCCGTGCATCCAGCTCTGGAAATCAGGTATAAAATCTTGTGGGGACCCTTATTCATGGCATGTGGTTCTTGTCACCATGCTTAGTCTAGCCAGTAAGATAGGTCTAACATACCTAGATAGCTTCCATGAACACTATCGATGAATGCAACCCTGAAAACATAATTAACAACACAATCACTTGGAGGAATTCAAGGACGAAAAAACACTCGAAATAGTTGGATATCCCGAAAAATCTGAGATATTCGTCGATGCCATTTGGATGATACGTTCCAAATTTTGCAACTCCAACGTCTTTTTTCCCAACGCAAGCCACGCAACCGGCTAGACTGCACTGGCGCCTTGCAGGTGAACCAGTTGGACCTGGGCCAAATCTTTGAGGCGCCGAGTTTGCGAACTTGAAAATGGCACATTTCGTTCGTTGATTTACCCTCTGGTAATTTAACATAGCTATTGAACATGACCATTTATAGTGAGTTTTCCCATTAAAAATGGTGATTTTCCATAGTTATGTTAGTTTACCAGAGGGTATCTATTAAATGATGGTGATTTTCCATAGTTTTTGGTATATTTACCAGAGGGTAACATGGATTAAGCAATCTGATATTTTTGGATCTTTTTTTCGTGAACTTATTTGTGTCTTGGCTGTTGGATGTTCTCCGGATCGTGATGTTCATGCAGAATCTTATCGCCTCCCGGTAATCATGGGACGTCACGGATAGACATGGGTTGGACACTGGAGGTTCTGAACGGTAAGTTGTCGCGTGTATCCACAGTCAGGACAAGTCCAATTTGTTATGATTTCATTATTAGAGAAGATAGACCATCTTCCTCCATCATTTTTGAACCTGTCACTTTGAGATGCAGCCCCAAAATCGCACTATCATTTGAAATAATGATTATGCTATAAATATACAAGGTGAGGCCCCCAGTTTTGACTTAGTTTATAAACCCACTAACATTATATGTATCACCTCTTAAACCCTAGTTGGCTAAGTTATATGTCAACTTAATTCAACTTAGCTATCGTAAACGGGAGCCTCACCTGGTATATGTCGAGGAACAGCCTTGCATGGAACGTCTATCCAAGTGGTTTGGGAGAATCCCCTGGTGGTGATCTCCATTCAAAACCACCGAAGCCACCAATTCACTGATGGTTGGATCATGGCCGATGGCCATCCATGGATCTCAGTTGAGCCCAATTCGTGCTTCACGGTGGTTTTTTTTGGCTTTTCTTTGGGCTTAAGTACACACTGGACATCTTGGAAATTCTCGGAGAAATCTTTCCGAACTAGGAACCACCGAACCAAACCAGCAGCTTAGCTGTCAAGAAACGTTTTTTTTTAAACGATCTGTATACATCATATTGAAACCATAACGGAGGGACTAAACCACGAAAAGCTTGTTTTTTTTAAACAAAAATGGAGCTTAAACCTGCAAACAAAGAGGATTTTATCACAGAACATCATTGATTTCACCAATCTTTGAAGGCGAAAGAAGTACGCGAGCAGCGCATGCTGAAGTTGCAGACTGATGCTCTAAACGCGCCTTGGTCAGAAAACCAACGACATCATTGGGATTTCAACAACAAAGGGTTTAAACAAAAAAAGTTTTGATTCACAACATTTGGAGTTAACCACAAGAATGGGACTTCAGTCAATTGCAATTTTGTCAAAACTAGAATTTCACACACACAACAAAAGCATGGGAAAATATGGAATGCTCCTTCTACACCTCGATGCTGTTTGATTTTCCATCCGTCGAAATTTCCATCAGTTCCAGCAACGAAAAATGGCAACCCAACCACCTTTTTTGGGTACCCACTGGTAAGCAACCATGGATTGCCGGAAAATCCATCATTGGTTCGATGATTTCCCATTCAACCACAAGTTATAGAGGATCTTCCCATATTTTCCCATGATTTTCCCCATAGGATTTCCATAGGATTCCCATAGGATTCTCTAATCACCAGGCTGAAAAGAAGTTGAAGGAGGGACAGGAGACGCCAGGGACCCCAGGAACTGCAGAGCTATGGAAGCTGTGTAGTGCGTGATTTTTTGTGCATCGTTGGCTCGAAAAGTTTGGGTCAAACACTTCGGCGATTTGTTTCTTTTCCATCTTCTCCCTTTCCTTCTTTTTCTAGTTTTCTTCTGAATTCCGAAACTTTGGAATTTATTGTCAAAGGCTTCGTTTTTTTCCCCACCGGTCAGGTGAGGGTTAGATTTTATGTCAGCTCTCCCGCCTCCGCCTCCGCCGGACCTTTGAGCCAGCGAGCTCCGGATCAGAGTGTTCACTGCAAAGGACCTCAACCACAAAGAATCTACGAAGATACCCTCTGGTAAACATACAAAAAGCTATTGAAAATGGCCATTTATAGTGGATTTTCCCATTAAAATGGTGATTTTCCAGTTCGCTATGTTAGTTTACCAGAGGGTATACCAGATAGAATGTCAGAAAATACACGAGATAACATGTGAATGCCAGATAGAATGTGAGAAAATATGTCAAAAACATGTCACTTGGTGGGGATCACTCGAAGAAAGTAATTTGTTTGAGACTTGTAATGTGGAAAACCAAATGCCACAAACCCTCAGTTTTGATTTTTGATACCGACCTATTTCTGATAAAATCGGGGATGCTTTTTAGCTGCGGGTGAATCCCACATTATTCCCAATATATCCCCATTTAGTTGGTAGAATCCGCAACCGGCTTCCTTCTTCGATACCCTCTGGTGTCGTCATACGTGGCAAGCTGGGGGATTTTCCATGATTTTCCAAAACCGCCATGGAGCTGATGACACCGGGGTTAAGCGGAGCAACATGTTTCATATTCTTAATAATTGTTTGTTGTGCATGTATTATATATATATATATATTATATACATAATATATTAATTAATGATTATAAATATATTTGTATATATCTATATCCTGTTGTACATAGCCGATTTACTAAAAATTAACGAGCATTATTAACACTATTTTCATCATGTTATCCGATTAAATTCTAGTAAATCACCAAATATGGTTGCTAAACGCAAACCTTTGACTTTCTGTTGGGGACACTTCCAGCGCAGTGGTCCAAGGTTGATCCAGATGGTAGAGGAGAATGAGGCACGACAATGGGAAGATGATCGGGGCTGGGCTAGGAAAAAACAAGAACATGGAGATTCAACCAACAGAAAATTGCGATTTAACCAGAGAATGGAGCAGAAAATTGATATTTAACCAACAAACCATTGAGTTCCAACCAATAGAAAATGGAAATTTAACCACCAGAAAATGGGGCAAAAAATGGCGATTTAGCCAACATAAAATAAATATTGATCGATAAAAATGGAGATTTAACCAACAGAAATGGAGATCTAACCCACAAAATTGTTATTTGACCAATGACATAGGAACTTGATTACGAAAGAATGGGGGGCTTAGCCAACCAGAAAAAACATTGGAATTTAGATGTAAGGTAGTAATCATGACAAAACACCAGTGGAGTTGCTGATTTGGTTATGCAGAAAGCACACAGTATTCGTTTCAGATCGAAGTTCTTCATCAGATGGTGCATGGTTATGGGAAGATTGATGACTTTACAATCCCATGATTGTAATAAACACATCTACATGACACCGTCATATTTCATGGTGAAAATCCGGTTTTCCTCTTTTTTATCGCTGAAAACCAACTCCAGAGATACAACTTCATGTGGATAAAACATATATATATAGGTCAACTAACCCCCCCAACATGTTCCAAATGTTAGAAATGTTTAGATATTTTAAGCTCATATATAACATTCTATAGCATATAAACAACCATACATATAACCATATAAACATGTTATATAATGTTATATATATAAATAAATATGGGGCCATGTTTTTTTTTCTTCTCAAAGCATCTATGACCCCAGCATTTCCCCATTTAACTACGTCTCCAGGAGGCCATCACCGAAAAGGCGCTTTTTTTCATCGGTTTCTGTGGACGGATTTTCAAGATGATTTAAGAGGGCAAAATCTGGGTTTTTATGGGTATTTCATATACAGTGATAGACTTCAATGATCATATGTTATCAAAAATGATAGACTATCATTTCATAGCATATTTAAACTATTTTTTAAGTCTGTTGAGTAGATAATAGTACTTCTACAATGATAATGTATTAAAATATACTGATAATATGGGTGATATGACTTATATCATATATCCAATATATATATAGCAGCGTTTTTCAAAAATGAAAGAAATTTCCCGGTTGGTAATAAAGGAAGTCTCTATATGGAGGTAACCTGAGTCATGGGGGTACCCCCCAGTTATCATCCATTTTTGTTTGGGATTTTCCATGAAATAAACCATCCTAAGCTCCCTTGGGGTACCACCATTTCAGGAAGTCTCCATATCATGGGAAAATGGTCTTGAATAGACAAGCCTGGTGAAACCAAATGGATAAATGGATGGATACCCTCTGGTTATTCAACATAGCCATGGAACATGGCCCATAGAAATAGATGGTTTACCTATTAAACATGGGGATTTTCCATGGTTATGTTAAATAACCAGATGGTAAATCTCATTAAATCCCATTAAACCACCATTTTCCTATGGTTTTCCTATGGTTTTCCTATGGTTTTCCTATGGTTTCCTATGGTTATGTTAGTCATAATCAGATGGTACATTGCTATACAACTTGGAGTTTTTGCTGGGGAAACACAGAAACCGATCCCACCATCATCTCACCATTTTTAATGGGTAACTCCACTATAAATATGGCAATTTTCAATAGCTTTTTGTATGTTTACCAGGCCGGGTATCTAAGACTGGCGATGCTAACAATATCTTACCATGAGGATTTCTGACTATCAGAATTGAACATCTAATGAATCTAATGGTATCTTTGTATCTACCCTCCGACAATTTGCAAACGATAGCTGTGGCAAACGACCCTTTTTTCGTTGGGTGAGTTATTTTGATGCTGAGAAATTGCATAGCAAACTGTGAAATTACCAGAGGGCAAACAACATACTAGAAGATATTCATTTTACCATGATGTTTGGGGATTATTATATATAAACCATCTATATCAATCTATAAATAACCGTTATATATTAACAATCTATATTAACAATTATATTATATATATATATTAACCATCTATATCTCAATGCTTATTCCGATTTGTATGGTGCATGAGCCACGTTCGAACGTTGGGTTACATACCTTCTGGTCATGAATTTCATCAATCCATTGATGGCACTTAATTGGTGCTGATCCAATTCATTCCCATTAGATCCTCACATATTGTCGGTTACATCCGTGATATGCCATGAATCGGATGTACGGAAAATCACAATTAATGTGATATGCAAATGGATATCCGTTAATGAATGGTGTTAATGGAATAATGTCATTAATGAATGGATATTGATGTGCCGTTTGACACCATTCATTGATCCATATGAGATTCCCATATGCAATCTTGATAGTTTCTTGATATTTGCCATGACGAAGAACATCTAACCATCTGACCGTTTCCGAAAACAGGCGCTAATCCAACATCTGGTGATGCATGGAAGCGAATTGTCCAGGTGCGTCGTTGGGCGAATCCTAGTGATTTTTGTAATAGGATTTCTCAGGGGACAATGAGACTATCATGAATGGGATAGTGACACTATGGGATATCTGGATTTCATGAAATTTAATTTATGATTTCTATCATCAACTATAGTGTTTTGTAGTGCAATATCACTACTAGGTGGGACCATCCCAGTGATGTTTGTTGGTTTATAGACCCCATGAAGTAGTTCGTTATAGCATTCCTCCATAGACCCGAACGTGAACCAAGTTGCGTCAACGCCAAGCTTTCGAAAACGGGGGCCCCACCTGGCAGGGAGATAGTAGATATTTGGAGGTGCTGAACTGAACATGTTTTCTTTTTCCTTTTTGAAGTCGAATGGGATTTCATCATCTTTATGGAATCTATAGGGCATATCTGTTAACATTTGTGGCCCTTAAAGTCAGGTACAAGAAATCCAATAGCAAGATCAAGAACGCTTTGAGTCGCTGATTCGATGGGAAATTCACCGGGATTCCACTAGATCCCAGAAACCATCGAGAAATCATGGATATCTGCATATCTAATTTACAGCGACCTCACATTCACCTTGCTGTAAATGTACCACCCACATTAGGACGAGACTTTATTGCAAACCTCGCAGAAATTCTGGTTTGAGATCTATTTGTCGAATTTTGTAGATTGTCGGGATGGACATTTTAAAGACATCTGGGAACGAAAACAACACACAAACCAGGGATAGAAGGAAGCAAGAAAGGGTTCTGTTCGGGAAAGATTAAGCTACTGTGGTGGAAGCAAGACCATTTAGATGTCATGATATAACCAATAATCATCATGAAAGCAAGAATGGAAATTGATCAACTTGGGGATGTGATCAGTGAACGCAGAGAGGTAAACAAGATAACTGGTGCTATGGCCTACAAAAATGGACACATTCCCAATATTGGGGACACAATTCGGAAGCACAGTGAGAGGACTCACACCCCATACACACTTGGAACAGGCAATAAGGCTGAGGATAAAGTGGGGATCCAATACGGAAATATGGATGTAGCACACATACCCTCCGGTAATTTGTTACATAACTATTGAAAATCACCATGCTATTAATGGGTAAATCAACGATTTCTATGGCCAGCTATTCAATAGCTATTTTGACATAACCAGAGGGTAGATGATGCTACAAACAACAAGCGTTAGGATATGAGCAGTGAATATGGACCATATAAAAAACAGAGTATCGAACAAACGCTCATGGGCAAGGTGGGCAAGAATCATGGATATATCATATATCCAAGATACACAACTGGTTGGTGGTTTGGAACGTGAATTTTATGACTTTCCATTCAGTTGGGAATAATGATCCCAATCTGACGAACTCATATTTTTCAGGGGGGTAGGTCAACCACCAATTAGATAATGTGGTAAATCTAATATCTAATAATAAACCAATAAACCATCCCGAAAATCACCATAAATGAGTTGTGTAAGCCATCCCCAAACCACAGTAGGAATATGTTTCGCCGGTGCCACATGTGGAGATGGGCCAAATACCAACTGTCGGTGGGACACGCACCAAAATACTGTGAAGTCGCATTTTTTAGCCACACCCATATGGGTTATGTTTTGAAATTGGGTACCCCAAAACAGAATTTAGACAGCCATTGTTTTGGTTTTCGCTGAAATTTCACATAGCGATTTAGGATGGCCATAGAAATAGTTGATTTTGATCATTAAGAACAGTGATTTTCCAGTTCGCAAACTCCCAATTTCCCAGAAGGTCAACATATTTTCATTCCAATCCCAGCTGTGATTAAGCACGATGATAGTGATTATAACTTTTATAATATATTATAAGGATAGGAATAATCCATAATTAATCCATATAATCATTATAGAATTAACAGAATCAATTATATTAGATGATATTATAACCATCATTAATCCATATAATCATATTTTTTTTAATATCAATATATATATAGATGATATCAAACAGTAGGGATTAATCCCAGCAGTTTTCTTGATGAAATCCCTACTGTTCGAACGGTCCCCAGGATCACTGCAAAACGCAAGGAAGCCGCTCAGGACTTGGGCCGCGGCGGACCTGAAGCTTCAGGGGAGCGGCACGCTAAAATGGAGCTACGCTGCTATACATGTATGTATATTTATGTGTGTATTTATACGTATGTATATATATATGTACACATCCATATATACATATATTTATTATGTTGTATATACATATACATATATATATATATGTATACTTGACATATTTTTCTACATGGATAGATCGATAGGTAGAGAGATAGATACTTCAGTTTATGTTGCCATCCGCTGGTGAGCGCGCCCGTTCCTAACTGGGACTTTACAGGGGACACAGTCGATTCATAGCGGCTAGGAACGACTGTAGCTGGATCCTTGTTTGGGAATGCTGAAACCTTTAGGGAATACTAAGATGAAAAGCGCTAAAAATTGAATTCCAGTCGGTTTTTAGATGTTTAGGCTATTTCACATGGACCCAGATATATAATCCAACATGTGTTCACATATATCTAAAAATATGTATATGTACATATATATATATACATAGTATGGATATACCTATCCCCATCAATCCCCATGAATTTGGTTGGTTTTACAGCCATAAACCATCCATTTTTTCAAACCCCGATTCCGGTGTCATGCGGCCTGGTTGGAGGAATTTAAGAGACTCCTGAAGGAAGCTAAAGATGCTCCTTGGAGCGCCGCGGGTTGGGGTCGTCACCTGAAAAAAAGCTGGCGATTTTTGTTAAGGGTTTGAACAAAGAAACCATGTTGACATGTTTGAATTCATATAATCGTAGAACAGGTGATATATATATATATATGTATGTATAATAGAATATTATATAATATAGCCAATCATCATATAACATATGTATATATATATATATATATACATATGTAAAATTAACATTAATTCACGAAATATACAGATGGTTTCATGTCTTTTGTGAATTTATGACTTGATTTCAAATCAGGGGACTTGACCCAGAGTTTCTGACTGGGTGTTTTCAAAGATGGCTGGCCAATTTCAGATGATCATAGATGATCTACGCGTTGAACATAGAGCAATTCCCTTTTTGTTTTTTGTGATTACCAACGGGCTACAGAGTTTGGTAAGCTTTTAGCACTATGTTTTTCTGTGCCCAAGTTACTTAGCCACAAAAAATGGTGACGGCTGGGAGTTTTGATGTCGCAAAAACGGCGGAAACAATTTGTAGGGACCTGATCTTTGGGAAGCAGGCTTGAACAAGCACCTTTTGGGCATGATGTGCGGACCCTTGAAATTCGTATATGATAACTCCAAGATGAATGGTTGCTGATTTGAAAAGTCTTGTTGTCCGAAACCTTTTGAGGAAAACCAACCGCACATTTCTATCTTGAAAATCACCAACCAGATGACAACACTTGAATCATCAAAAAGTAGTTGATCCCTATTGTTTCAATGACATTTTTTTAACCGCATGTTCCGCAAGCCTACTACTGTAGCCACAGTCAGTAGCTCGACTTGTGCGCCATTGTCTTTGCATCATCTCAGTTTGTAACTGGTGAATGATGAACCTCCCTGGTGGTGCCCATTTCTTCTGGTCGATGGAAAAACTGCCCGTAGGTTAGTTGTCAGTTTTGATCCGTGGGATGATGAATCACGCGAACTCCACCAGAACAAAAAAAAACATGGCTGATTATTCAGAGACAACCCCCAAAAGTGAAAAATTCAAACAACCAACTCTAAGAAACAGTGTGAGATATATAACAATCTTCATCTTGATCTGTTCATGGTTCATCTTTGGTTTCATCATCCATTATATGACCATTTGCCAAAAATAGTTGACAGAAGTTTTGAACAAATGGTCATATATAACTGGAGAAAAAACCACTAGGTCCACTATAATATAACTGGGGAAGTTGTTTAGAAGTAGTGTGGACCTAGTGGTTTTTCCTCTACCCTCTGGTAATTTAACATAACTATGGAAAATCACAATTTTTAATGGGTAAACTCACTATACATGGCCATTTTCAATAGCTATTTTGACATAACCAGAGGGTATATTATAACTTTGATAGAAACCTCCCCGGTTGGGATCTTGGACATCTCAGGCTGGGCTAAGCCCCTCAAGCCCCTCGTTCGGGGTCCCAAGCGTTGTGCCGCAGCGTTACGTCATCCAAGATGTGGAGCTCAGCTCAATGATTCATAACTCAAAACGAGAAAATCACAACCCAATAAGACCACTACCAAAAATATAGATATACACAATATATATATATATGTATATATATACTTACATTCTATATACACGTATATGTGACAATTATAATTATATATATATATATTAATTTCCCTGTCAATAAGTCAATCCCATTTTTTGATCTAGTCTTGGGGAATGCCCCCGTTTCTAAGGCGCGCCGAGTCCTTGACAAGGTCCGAATCCTTAAGCAGGTCGGCGTCCTTGAGAAGGTCGGAGTCCTTGAGAAGATCCGAGTCCTTGCGAGGCGCGCTTGGGCCCGTGGTGCTGGGCCCCTGGGCCCCTGGGCCCCTGGGCCCCTGGGCCCCAGGTCTTGTTGCCGGTTTGGATGGCAACCAGGACAGACAGATAGATTGGAGTCTCATATCTAAAAAGTCACAGAATATTTTTCTGGTTGGTGACTGGAAGCATGGAATTTCATTAGACTTTCCAGAAACAGTTGGAAATTTCATCATCCCAACTGACGATTCGTCCATCATTTTTCAGAGGGCTAGGGCTCTACCAACCAGTTTTGGTGGGACTCATTGGAGATGATCGTGAAACCAAGCCATGAAAAAGGCGCTGTTCCGTTCCTACGAAGTAACAGGGGCGCAGGTTTTTGACCCGAAAAACCAACATATCTATAGTTAGATGGGTCAGAAAAATCAAACCTATACCTGTGCTTTGCAGGTGGAGATTGACTGGAATGAAGAGATAACACAGAAATATCCGTGCGATTTTCGTAGGGTTGAACACTGAGAACACTGATAGCAGAAACCATTTGCAAGTAGGGGGCCCACAATTTCTTGGATATGTATTTCTTGGATTATTTGGGCAAATTGGAAGGACCTGCAGTGATCCACCATCATCACACTTGTCAACAGGGGGGAAGCCAGCAATGTTTCCCTGTGGATAGAACGCTGGACACACTCTTCATGATATCATACTACTCAATGGGGAGATTTCACAGTTCATCATGGCTCGAACACAGCAACTGGGTGATTAGAAAACAGTAGCTGGTTGGTGGTTTGGAACATGAATGGATTATTTTCCATTCAGCTGGGAATTTCATCATCCCAAGTGACTTTCACTCCATCATTTTTCAGAGGGCTAGGTCAACCACCAACCAGGTAGTCATGGTGATACTTTCATCCATGGTCGTTCCCAAGAGGTCACGTGCAAGGCGCTGGAAAGTTCCATTGGATACTCCACTAGTCCCATTGAGCCCAACACTTCATGGCCAACTTCCATTTCTCATTGGCAACACTGGTCACCCCGCAAGCGTCCAGTTTTGGTGGCAACTCGCCTCAAGTAAGTTGTTGTCCTTTGCATACGACTGGGTTTCGTTTATTTGACAAATTAGGTGACATACCCGAATCCCGAATATCTCATAGTTAAAAAAAACACCTTTTCCTACTATTACCCTCTGGTAACTTTCACATAGCTATGGAAAATCAAAACTTTAGTAGGTATACGTAGATAAATATTTCAATGTGGTTAAAACAATGTCATAAGCCACCCGTTTGGGAATGGTAACCATACCACCTATTTATGGTGATTTGGGGGATGATTTATGGCATTGTTTTAGCCACACTATATGAATGGGTCGTTTGAGTTGCCACAACGGAGCCCATTTTCGATGCAGGCGATGACGGAACAGGCTCTGGCCGGGTTCCAAACTGGGCGGCCCAGTTTGGCCTACCACGACAGTAGGCAAATGTCATGTAACGGGAAAACAGAAGTTGTTGTGAAATCAGGAAACATCGGATTTTACAAGTGCTGCTGGTGACACATCCCTTTTTTGTTGTTTCTATAGCCACTTCTCCTGAGATAAGTTCGTTGTATCACCTCCGTGGGTCCTACCTTTGCTGACACGTAGCCCATTACCGGAGTCCCATAGAGAATCCCATGAACTGGACCAGTAAATCCACTGGTTGGTGGTTTGGAACATGAATTTTATTTTCCAATATATTGGGAATTGGGAATTTCATCATCCCAAGTGACGAAGTCCTATTTTTCTACGGGGTAGAATCCCAACTGACGAACTCCATCATTCTTCAGTTAGGTATACCACCAACCAGTTGAAGTCTTGATATGTTTGAATAACAATGGAGATCTCCCCAGCAAACATGGCTGGGATGTGGATATCATCGGAATACGTTGATATACCCTCTGGTAAACTAACATAGCTATGGAAAATCACCAGTTTTAATGGGAACATCAACTAATATCAACTATAAATTTGGCCATTTTCAATAGCTATGTTAAATTACCAGAGGGTACCCTCTGGCGATTCCTAGCAATTCCTAGCACTTCTCCCTGGAAAATTTTTCCCAAGTCATGGCTCGGCTCTGAGGTGGTCTGGACTCTGTCGGCCCCATGGGCTCCAAAAGTCCCAAAAGCCCTCGGAGTCCGCAGAGTCTCAAGAAGAAAAGCACCTTTCAGGCGGAGAAATTGGAGAACAGGATTCCGGGCCCCCGTTCGTTGTTGCGTTCAGAAACGCCTTAGTTCAGTGGCTGAATGAATTCTATGGTAAAAATGGTAGATATAACTAATATAGTTATATGATATAACTCATATCTAGTTCATGGGGGTTATTTCATGGTTTATAGACCAAGAAACATCACTGGGGGGCCCCATCCTGTAGGGGAACATAGGGGAAATATCTTGAAATATCAGAAAATTCTTCCGATATTGAATAATAATCATCATATCCCTAGAAATGTGAATATACTTTAATTACTAAAAAAGAGGATGGATGAAGACATATCATAATCTAACTGACGAAAGCAAAGAGAATTTGATGATGATATTGAACAAAGTTACTCAATACTAAAGGACTCTACTAGAAAACAGGATTTGCGACTGTAGAATATCTTTAATATAGGATTATATAGATATATAGATATATACGTATTGATGTGGATATTCTTGGATGTGGGCAAAAAAGATAAAGACCATCCGTTGTCGGCCAAAGGGCTATACAATAATAATGAAAGACAGTACCAACAATGAGGATTCCTCAGCACACATTCCCAAATTTACTCATGAATCTAAGATATATTTGCCAAAAGGAATACTCGTTCTACAGAATAAACCAGACAGTTTTTGTATACTCGATCTGTATACTAGCTTTACCACGAGATATAGATAAGAACTGCATTATGTAGGTATATCTCCTTGAAATTTCCAACCTGGAGGAAGGTTTCAGTTGGTTTGCGACTAGGCCGACTCGACTGGGTGAATATGATAGATAGCCTCCGGTTATTCAACATAGCTATGGGGAATGTTCCATTTGTAGATGATTATATGCATGATTTATCTATCAAACATGGTGATTTTCCAGTTGTTGAATCACCCTATGGAGTGATTTTATCATCGATTTTTCCAATCTTCACACATTCCAAAAAAGAATTTGTACGATCCCTTTTTGTCATATATGATATATATATATATATATATATATATTTGTTATATTACAATTCAGAACTTAAATTAACAGGTAAGCTTTGAGGCATTCCATTCTTGCATGAACAAATTGGTTTATTCAGGCTGCAAGGTGACAGGACAGTGTCCCACTTTCCAGCATCAGGGTTCACTTTGCTGGGTCGTTTGGTCAGGAGAAACTCTCATTTGGGGTGTATCTGCATTGGACATATCCAAATATTCTGGTTGGTGGTTTGGAACATTTTTTATTTGTCCATATATTGGGAATAATCATCCCAACTGACGAACTCATATTTTTCAAAGGGGTAGGTCAACCACCAACCAGTTAGTTGACTTCGGTTGCAATGAACGGCAGATCTGAGCACTTCTGGGCGTCAGATTTTTTGCTTCGGACCTAGGGATGTATGATGGTGACATGCTGCATTGTCCATCATGTTCCTAGATTTTCATCGGTACCCCCATTTGCGGTGTCAAAGCCATATTCTTGTTGGTCAACGCTAGATTTTGTTGGTCCATTTTTTTTTATTACACGGTTAACATCACCATTTTTCTTTGGTTGCGCCCCAGTTTCGGTTGGTTCAAGTCAATATTTGTCAAACATGCCGAACGATTCTGGTTACCCTCTAGTAATTTAACATAGCCATTGAAAATGGCCAAATTTATAGTTGATTTCCTAGTAAAAATGGTGACTTTTCCATAATTAGCTATGTTAGTTTACCAGATGGTATATCCACATTCCTTGTTCGATAACTCACGATTTTTGTTGGCCAAATCCCAAAGTTCGGCCGGTTTTTGGTTGGTCCATTTTCGGTGAAAAAAAATCCATGGAAGAACAGCAAACGTCTCGCTCCAGGCCGCATCTCAGAGAAGCCTTGCCAATATCCAGGCGGGTTTAGGGTTGATGATTTTAAGATTAGTTGGTTGCTGTTGTGATATTTAATGACTGGTTGGTGGTTTCAAACATTTTTTATTTTCCATAATATATGGGATAATCCTTCCCATTGACTAATATTTTTCAGAGGGGTTGAAACCACCAATCAGATGATATCTCATGATTTAACAACAAGGGTGTTCAATACGCAAGGTTTCTAAACAGATTGGCAGGGTTTTCCCGTATTGGTTTATCTGCCGTTTTTGGAAAAGCTTTATGTTTCCATCCTTTTACGGGTAAAACACCCTTACTTGCTGGTTAAGTCTCCGGTGCCTGAGATAGCCATCCAAATCTGAGGCTTGGATACCCCTCCGTTTCAAGTGCTTAAGTCTCCAATTGATCAACCCACCAATTTTTGATATTCAACTATAGTACGTATTCTCGTATTCTTGGTTGCTGGAAAACAAGTAAATCGGATGTCTCCGGTCCAAGCTCTGCCATGTTTTGCAATTTTTGAAGGAGGTTGACCAAAGCAACCTGAACACCGGCGACAGCGTCTCGATGCGAGGCCGCGGAGGGAGCGGTGAAGCAACTCCACCGGGTGATTTTGAAGGATTTTGCTGGACTTTAATACCGAAGAAATGGGATTACTGTTGATTCAAGTGTGTGTATGTGAAGTTGACCAACAAGAGAACTTGGATTTCAGCCAACAAGAATGCGGATTTCACCAGCAAGAGTTGGGAATTCAAATCTGTGCTCTGAAACCTTAAGCCATCTAATTCAAAGATCCTCACCATTTTCCAGGACGTGGATTGAACTTTGACATTACGCCAGGACCCGAGCAGTCCGCAGACCCCGCAGACCCCGATGGCATCATCGGTGTCCCCGACGACGTGGCCGCCGAAGCGGCCGCCGGCCGCACGCGGGCGTCGGTGGCGGCCCGGGGTGCCGGTCCCCGCGGCACGGTGAGGGGAAGCCTCTTCCAGGGCAACTTGGATTTGATGCTGACAGCTGAGTCGGTGAGTCGGATGATTTTTGAGTTTCCCCATCTTTTTTTCGCTTTTCCCCATGTTTTTGGGGGGCTCTCTTCAGTCCAAGGCAAGGATGGAAAGGGTCGGAAAGGGCCACGGCCAAGTGGCATGGTCAAACAGGGCGTGAACAAAGCAGCGGGGAAACTGTTGGAAACTTGGGCGAAAATATCGCGGGGATATGGGGAAGAGTTGTGGTTTGGAGTGCTGGGCAGTGGGGGTTGAGTCAAGAAATTCAAGTGGTGTGTGGTGATCATCAATGGAACCATGTAATGCTTTTCGTACAATGTGGTGCCCCCCAGTGATGTTTGTTTGTTTGTAAACCCGATTAACTATTGTTGTATCTACCATAAACCATAGTTATTGGAGTTATTAACCAACTTAGCTATCTTGGGGGCCTCACATTGTGGGCTTACCTCAGTCTTCCCGGGCGGCTCTGGTTCAGCGACCCCCAAGGAGAAAGGTGCCGAAGTCTTGTTGCTGAGCTCCGGCGAGGAGGCTACAGAGGTGGGATTGGCTGGGACTGGGGTCTGCATCTTACCTTTTTGGTGGAACATGGTCTAATTGCTGACTTTTTTTCTGGGGATTTAAGCAACAAACATTTGTGTGTGAAAACTTAGATTGATTAGAAACATGATTCTTCTTAAGTCCAAGATATACAATATCTGGTTGGTGGTTTGGAACATGACTTTTATGTTTTCATCATCCCAACTGACGAAGTCATATTTTTCAGAGGGGTCGGGTAGGTATACCACCAACCAGATATACTTCATTGGGATTTAAGCAAGAAAGACGGGGAGACTTTCTATGGGGATAGAATTGGAGTAGGGGATACTCTTGCCGCGACCAGACCCCTTTTCCGGGACTTCGAGCAATGCTATCGAAAATTTTATTCGGGATTTTTCATGAATGGGGGCTTGAATGGTATTTAGTGGCTTTTCCATGGGATATAACTGATATAACATGATATAACTAACTAGTATATAATATATAATACATGTGGGGTGTGTCTGAAACTGGGATTAAAGCCCAATGTATGGCCATCAAAGAACAGGGAATATGTTTTTAGTAGCCATCCAATTTTGGGTTCCGGATTTTCAGATAAACCTACCTGGGGACCCTGGGGATTTCAGAAATGAATTTGACAGATATGGAACATGAAACACGGATTGAACCCATTGTGGCCCATGGACACCTGATTCTTGGGTCCTGCAAGATGGTACCCACCAGTTATAAGTTGGTTTATAAGCCATGGTAAGTATAGATATATCACCTATAAACCATAGTTATTGGAGTTATAAAATGTTATAAACCCATTTAGCTAACGAACTGGGGCACCACCATACGTACTATTGGAATACACACTCCTGCCCTTGGTTCTGGGGTGGTGTTTCTACCCATACGTATGTATCTTCCAGCTGAACCATTGCTGAACCTAATATAACTATTCGCTAAATTCCGCATGTCTATAAACATTCGCATTTCTGCATTAGCTAAAATCCTAAGTTTGGTCAATATCAGTTGAAGTCCGCTTTAAAAGGATGGATTCCAGGTACATTTATCATTGAAAAAAGACCTCCAACTATGTGTGGGGCCATTCCCCATTTTGAGACCCAAAATCATGTCACGTTGAACAAAACCCCATCGATGTTCCGTGAACTTCCCATGAATTTCCCATGAATTCACTGAGTTTCGCCTCAGAAATCCCCATCCCTCACCTTTCCTCAGTCCCGCCGAGGCCACCGAAGCCTTCGCCAAGGCAACGATGTTGTGATGTTCCCCAGGTTTTGGGGGATATTTTTTTTGGGATCTTTTCAGACCATAAAAATGAGCGAGATGTCCCAAACATATAATGTTTTTTCCGGATTTTTTTGTGGGAAGATGTTTGGATGGTTCATGAAAGATATGATCTTCCCGCGGGTCTCAAGATGATTTTCGAAGTGTTCTTTCACGGCATGAGGAAAGTCCGTGTAACTGGGACGGATTGAGACTGAAAAAATTGCCAAAATGGATGGTTTTGGCCCGAAGTCACCATACTGTAACCCCCTGAGTTACAAAGACTCAATATGGTGTGACCATTCAATGGTAACTTTCCACAAAAAGATCCCCAGTTGATGATTTTCCCGTGACCAAAATGGGTGGTTATGGCAGTGAGTTACACATCGCTTTTGAGATGCCAAAGATTGGCTCCAAGGACGAGTTTCCAAAATGGGTGTCGCTAGAGACCAAGATTCAAAATCATTTTATGGTCTATTTGTCCCTGGCAGCTTCTACTGATCCATTTTCGATATTCAAGCTGGTTGGTGGTTTCAAACATTTTTTATGTTCCATAATATATGGGATAATCCTTCCCATTGACATATTTTTCAGAGGGGTAGGTATACCACCAACCAGTCAAGCATTGAGCGGACACCAAAGTTGAGAGAGTTTTTACTTTTGCAAATGGAGGGGTGCCATACGTGAAATTTCATCTGTGTCCCCTTTGATATTGTCACCTGGCACCATGGCACCCTCAAAGAGGATGGTTGCCATGGTTGCCATGGTTGATTAGTGCAGCGGATTCTCGTTTCTATAGCAATGTTTGGAGGTTGAAGGTACCCCATTCAATGGTAACTTTCCTTAATCCCCACTTGATGATTTTCCCGTGACAAGTCCATGAAAATAATCAAACGTGGCAACCAAAAATCATGCTCTCAAAGAGGGGAGAACACTATGAATATCTATAAATATCTATGGAGATGACTCAGTATTTTCCTGTGTCAGGTGACATTAGCAAATCTGGTTGGTTGATATTTTCCATCCGAGAGGTGCTTGACACTGCTGTGGCGGCACGGCGAGAGTCGGCACAGGCGAGGAATACTTGGAATACTTGGAATGAGACACAATGAACATAGATGATATTGATGATATTCATATTTTCCTATATATATATAATTATATATATATGGGATATCTATGGGATTTATTCAATGATTGTTGATGATTCATAAATGGAGAAGAACTGGAATGATTGGCATGGTATAACTGGAAGAATTCCATCCCCAATATCAAACACCCCCATAAACCATGGTTCGGTAGGGGATCGGACAACATATTGGGGACCATACTAAATGGGGCTGTCTAGTATGCCAAAGACCAATTCCAGGATGGTATAAGCAAGTGATATTTACCTCATGATTCCCAGGGTTTTTAACGTTTTTTTGACCCCTGACTTGGGAATACTGACGTTTTTTGCGACCCATGTGACCCCCTACTTGGGGGGAATTATTGCTCCCTTGTTTGGATTTTTTGCAACCTCATTGGATGATTTGGTGTGCCCTTAATTTTTGGGACTTTGGACTTTGGACCCTTGTTTGGAGGTAAGACACCGTGGTTGAGCGCCATCCGGAATATAATCCAGCATAAGTAGTGTGAATATAAATCAAAGAATTTGGTGATATTTCCATACTGTACGGTGTAAAACACCAACAAAAATCAAGGTTTGAACCTCCAAACATCGCATAAAAGAAATGGATCTCCAGTTGGACAGAAATTGCCTCACTACCATTTTTCCTTTGGTTCATTTTTAGTTCATTTGTTGCATTCTTCATTGCAGTATTTGGCCACCATCATGTCACCTGGAGACTCGCACAGAATCTTTTCGACATCTGCGAGCGGTAAAAGTACACTTCAACATGAGGGATCTTCTTGAAACCATCATACATATAAATATATGCCTATCACATATAGATCTACCTATCAGATATAGGCGTATGTATAAAATGTATATATATATATATCCCAGATGCTCCATGTATGGCATATTTACCTACATTGGGTCATTTTTTAGGGCAAATGTCGGTAAATATTCCATACATGGATCATATGGGTATATTTATATATATATATATATATACACACTGATATACTACTGATAAATGTACAAATGATAGATCTATTTCGATCATTGACATACGTTTGGGAAGTTTGCTTTGCTGAAACCCGGCGAGAGATGCTGTTCCATGGCCTTGACACATCGTTGATAACGGGATAGCCTTGGAAATGTCGAAAAAATCCACATGAGGGCCCCCTATCCAAGGATTTTAGACATTTGTCAATATTGATTCATATTGATTCTACAATAATCATTAATTCTAATAGTGATAATTATATATATACATACAACAATGTGTATGTATATATATATACACACTAATTTATATACACACTAATACATATATATATATAGATACATAACATATATCTACACATTATACAATACATCTATTTCATATCTGTTTGGGTACCCTAATGTTGCCCCATCTCAATCTAGAGAAGCTTGGAACATGACCCCACTTCGGGACTAATTTTTTTCAGCCTCGTCGTTCGCAGGGCAAGAAGATGGTTCGCTCCAGTTTTCGGGGATCCAAGGCGCGAACAAACGGGGAATCAAATCTATGGTCCAAGCCGTGTCAGGTACCCTCTGGTAAACTAACATAGCTATGGAAAATCACCATTTTTAATGGGAAAATCCACTACAAATGGCTATTTTCAATAGCTATGTTAAATTACCAGAGGGTATCCACAATTTCTACTGGGCTGAATCTTGATGAATTTTGTAGACATCACATCATTTCACCTCTGTTTTTTTACCAGTCTTTTTCCCCTTGATACAAGGGCTGTTGGGAGCACCCCGATCTATTTTTGATGAAGAAACTGGTTTGAAAGATGAAGTTTGCATCCCCATAGACCTCCGGGAATCACAGATGGCAATCGCAAATCCGCTATTTGTAGATGACTTTTCCCCTTAATTTAAATCCATCTAAAGGGGACGTTTGCATTGCTGTGTTTGATTACAAAAGGATGAGTCTTGTGGCTACGATTCGCTTCGCTGATGGGTGGTTGGACCTAGTTTTAACAGGGGCCCCATGCCATCATGGGGGTTGATACCTCAGAACGTTGCGCACAACTGATCGACTTCCACGACCCCAGCACAAGTTGGTGAGTAAACGCCCGTCTAACTATAGTATATGATACAACTTATAAGTATGACATGACATACAGTAACCACAATAAATCCTAGATAGTTAGCCCATCTTGGCCTAGTTATGCTTAGTTGGCATTCAGAAACTCGGGCATCTTCCTGCGTAAACCGTGCCGAGGTGCATGGCAAGGCATGGTGCGCGACCCTTTGCGGAGAGGGGGAGGTGAGTTGAACATTTACTCTGTAGAATGGGCCATCTATAGATGATTCAGCGTTCTTAGAAATGGTGTTTTTCCATGGTTTTGTTAAATTGCCGCGGGGTAATATGATTTAATCAATGAACATGAATATATAATTATATATTATTACCTGGATAAATTAGAACGACCTCACTGTAACATCGCTTTAATGATGCTTAGTAAGGGAATAATTTCCATATGGCCTTGTTTCAGCTATTTTCAGGTTATTGAATGATCATAATTTAGCCAGATAATATGATGTTGCAAACCCAATAATAAACCTCGAATTTTGGAGGGTTAGTACCACCCATTTCCAGTGAAATTGGGGATGGTTTATGGGATTGGGATTACCGCATACATTAATGGAGGATACTCGAATGGATCGTAAGTGCTTAGTGAACAGGCTTGCTCCAACTATTTATAGGATTTTATAGTAGGTAAATGGCAGTATTTTGTCATTCTTGTCTCTTTATCTAGCCAGTTCCAAACCCTTGAAGCTAGGGTGTTGGGAGATCAAACATGGTGACTGTCCAAGAAGTGAAGCTTTGACCATCGGACAATGGTGGTTCAAGCATAAAGAAACGCAGAGATTATATAGAACCAGCGAAATGGAATTTATGTTGGTGATATGGGTTTGTTTGAACACAGGGTACGGTACCCCTAAATTCACTTGTGAAGCATCACTTGTCCTACTAGCATGTTGCCATGCCTGGGGGTAGTCATATATACCATTATATACCCCATTTTCAGACAAACCTGAAGTTGGTGAAATATCCCAAAGATATGTCATTAAATCCCCTTAAATCCCATTAAATCCCATTAAATCCCATTAAATCCCCTTAAATCCAATTAAATCCCATTAAATCCCATTAAATCCCCACAAACTCCCAGCAAGTTTTGCCCGACATCGCCAAGCTGGTCAATGGCTGCAGGGTGAAGACTTGGCCGCACAGCTTCAAGGTCCCGTGCGAAGCGATGGGGTCAATGGATTGGTTGGAACATTTAGATGATAAAAACCACAGGGAAAATGATGAATTTTGCTATGTTTAGGGGATAATTTAGTATATTTTACAGGAACACCCCATATTTCACAGGGAAAACATACTTACTTGTGCTTAGTAGGGAATGAGGGAATGATCCACTGGCCAACTATCAATAATCATGCCAGCAACCCCCAGCAACCCATCCATTCCCTACGTTTAGCACCAGTAAGCATAGGGAAAAGGATGAATTTTGCGATGTTTACGGGATAATTTATATAGTCTAATTTACCGGAAAACCCGGAAAACCCCCCATATTTCACAGGGAAAACCTGGAAAAATCCTGTGGATTTGTCCAACGAGACCACCCCAATGGATTTTTGGAAGAATTGGATCAGGGGATGGGAAAGTCCTGGTTGGGGATTCTGAAACCAATCAGCAGGAGACAAAAACATCAGCATTTTATGGGATACCCTCTGGTAAACTGTTACATAACTATGGAACATCACCATTTTTAATGGGAAAACTCACTATAAATGGCCATTTTCAATAGCTATGTTAAATTACCAGAGGGTAATCAACATTTTATGGGATAGGCTTATATAATATATATGTTTCCGTGGCAGGCAAAGCATTGGAGAGGAAATTGCAGCAAAAGCAGGAGGACGCCAAAGCGTTCCAAAGCGGTTCTACTTGGGGTTGCAGGTGGGGTGAAAACATGGGTATAAACATGGCAACAAGCTTCATAAACTGAGATGTACAGTAACCTCTTGCATAACTGTGGCGAACTGCACCCCCAAGTAGGGCGTTCTAACTGTATCGAACTGTGAGATTCTAACTGGTACAGCCTTTTTGCGCGGGGAAGTGGTACAAGACTGGCTTCCTCTACCATGCTAACTCCCTAAACCATCAAGACATCTTGCAATTCGGGGTGCAACTACCAGAAGTAGAGACATTTCTTTAAACATCAACTTCAGGCTGTTTGGGGGGGCCCAGTATTGAAAGCTTGGAGCTCCGAGACTTTGTTGTGCTCCTTATAGCTGTTTGTTTGGTGACGAATATTGACATGGGCGGCGTGCCATGCATTTCTTATTGTCGCCCTTGATGTTTCTAGGTGAATTCTATTTTTTGACGTTATCACGTCCGATTTTGTTTGATCCTTGGTGACTTTGTGATTCTTCTTTTCATTCTCTAGTCACGCGCCGCTTATATCTCATATAATCTCATACCCTAATACCCTATCTTTGTAAGTTAAGCCACCATGGTTTGTTGAACCCGCACACATTTTGGCTGCTTCTCTCGCCATTCTGACTGTTTCTTGTTGAGTTCAATCCTCATTTTGCGGACTTAGCAGCCACATTTTGGCTGCTGAAATACTGATGGTCACATCCAGGTTTGGGGTAGTCAATCATCAAGTCTCCATTCTTGGATTCTTGGTTGAAATACATGGGAAACCATGCCCCATATGCTAGTTAAACCATGCCCCATATGGTTGAAATTATGTAACTATTCCATCATGGTTGAAATCATTGAAATGATATATATATATATATCTGGTTGGTGGTTTGGAGCATGAATTGTATTTTTCCATTTATTGGGAATTTCATCATCCCAACTGACGAACTCATATTTTTCAGAGGGGTTGAAACCACCAACCAGATATTTTCTAGTTAAACCATGCCCCATATGCTCCATGGTGCTGGAATAGTTACCAACATTTGCCCAAAAAAATACCCAAATGTAGGTAAATATGCCATACATGGAGCATCTGGGTGCTAACTCCTCATTTGAAGTTATACACCTAGTTTTAAATTTCTACTAGTGAATTTCAAGTTTTTTTCTGGTGAAATCCTCATGTGATTTGATAAACTTGCGCCAGGAGCTCGCGAAAGTCTGCAAGGAGGTCGAAGGCGGCCTCCGGTACAGTGCCTTTGGGAAGTTGATGAAAATATGGAGGTTTTCCAAAATCAATAGCTGGATGATGGTATCTATGGTGATATATCCAAGTAGTGACCCCCCCAAACTTTGATGTAGTGACGGACAATCGCTTAGGACGGGGTTTCGGGGAGGAAGAAACTGGTTTTTCATTTGCAGCTAGAACATCTCCATCTCTATGTTATAATTGTGTTATAACACACACACAGATATAATACAAATATATAGAGCATTTTGAATTTACACAACTATTTCGGAAATGGATTTTAGTTTTCTTCATCTTTTGAGGGTTGCTACAATATGTGTCCGAAATTTCCGAACAATTGGGAGCATTGACGCAACAGTAGGGATGTATAGGGATGTAGTAACATCAACCAACCACTAGGTTTGATGTTAGGCTTCACTGCGCGCTCAACATGACCTCAATGGCGGAAATCCCTGAGCGACACCACGAAGGTTTAGTTCGCTGGGGATACCATCGAAACTAAATGGTGGACATTGGATTACCTGAGGGTAAACACCGGCAACACTGGGGACTTTGCATGAATTATTGCCCTCTTAAGGGTTCTTCTTTCAGCTTGGTGAATTATTCGAATTCAGCCAGAATGATGATCAGAATCGCAGGCTGGTGAAGGTATCATGGCTCAACAGGAATCAGCCATCAATTTGGTGATATTCAGGGCCCATATGCAGCCCGTTTTTAAAGGGGGGATCAAGGGAATTTGATGATATTCTTATCATCACCTCTTATCCCAGTATGAAATATGATGGAGAATTTGATGTACCCTCAAAACCCCAACAGAAAGATTCGCCACAAGAACACACAGGAAAAGTGAGACGTATCAAGAAGGAAGGCTGCGACACCGCCGCAGGTGGGGTCCCATGATGTCCCAGGTTGTGTCGCATGGGGGGACCGGTGACCCCGCACCGCTCCAGAAGTTGGACCAAAGCCACCCGAAGGCTGGGAGGAAAAGGTGAAAAAGTTGGAAAGTGACACCAAGTGCCGATCTCGGATGATCTCAGATACCAAGTGGGAACTTGCTGATCTCACAGCCACAGGAAAAACCATGTAAAAAACGGGGAAAATGACCGTCTCTCCCAAACCTAACTCCCAGGGCTGAGGTCCCAGCAATGGTGTGGTTTATTACCTGGCGCACAACGATCTGGCAAAGTTGGTTGAATCTGCACCCTACAAGAAGAAACCATAAGTAACCATAAGTAACCCCCCCAAATATGTATAATATATATATATATACATATTATATATATATAACATTATAATATAACTATATATATATAAGTTCATTTATATCTCGGCTAAGTGTTGGATTTATGGTGGAACGCTCATCTATGATCATTCAAAAATCCAAATAAAATCGGCTTCAGCAAGCCATCAGTGGGGTTGGAGCCTTCCTCAGATCTCCCCCAAGGACCTCCGAGAAGATGATGTCTTTTTGGGCTGAGAAGTTGGTTGAGTGGCACCAGGACGTGCCTCGCTTGCTCCCTTGCTCTCCATGGCATGGAGCGGGGTATGACGGCTATGAGGTCAATATGGTATCCAAGATACCCTCTGGTAAACTAACATAGCTATTGAAAAATGCCATTTATAGTGAGTTTTCATATTAAAAATGGTGATTTTCCATAGTTATGTAGCAGTTTACCAGAGGGTAGGAGGCTTTCTGGTTGGGAAGTGGGGTTAGTTCGCCCAGTTATGGGAGAAGCCTAGGAATCAGGCATGAGCTCGATCAGTCTCACCGGTGATTCCTGGGATAGTCCTCCAAGTAGCAACCGTTTAGTGGGTTTGAAAAGGGAACCATGAACGAACCCATGAAATCTAGGAATATTTGCTAATTAGTATTTTCATGGGATGGAACAACAGGGACATGTTCATAGCTCAATTGGGGATTATCATCAGAATTTGATGGGATGGAAATGATTCAAACATCTTTGACACTCACCACCAGCTCGAGTAAATATGGAACATCATCCCTAAAGATACCCTCCGGTAATGAAATCTGGCAATGGCAATATTCCACTGCCACATTTGATTACAGGAGGTCGTACATTTTGTTTGAGATTAATTATAGATTACTATATAATATATATATATTTATAGATTAGTTACACACCACTATACACCTAGTTTTACATTTTGTTCGATTGCAAGGTTTTTTATCGATAGGACAACCATTGGCCTGCTGGCCGTTGCGGTTTCCGGTTGAAACGCCTTGCGACGAGTGCCCTGGGGTCATCACATATGGATACATATGGCACAAGGTGAGGCGCCCAGTTCTAAGTTGGTTTAGAACCCACGAACGTAGGATGCGAACCATGGTGCTGGCATATTTACCTACAAAACTGGGCATTTTTTAGGGCAAATGTTGGTATATGGGTAACTCTAGTTCTGTCCCCCTTGAACCCTGACCAAGTTGTAGGTGAACTTAGCACGACTTAGGCTTGGACTGTCCTCACCTTTCAATGGCCAGTCCTCACCAAACGATTTCCATGAGACACGACTTTGACGATGTGACTGGCTCACTTCCCATGGCTGGCGTCAGACATGTCAGACATGTCAACCATGATCATTTTCTCTTGAAGTATTATAACGCATCTGGGTATGAATCATTTGGAATATATTCCATCATACCCAAGTACTATAAATCCAGATAAACCAGCCCAAGAGCGAATTGTTTCTATCTGGGTCTGGGTCAAAACATGTCGAAACCCTTGGTCCCCTTCTGTTGACATCAAAATATGCTGGTAGTTACAGATCTTCATCCCTGGCGAATATGGGAAAAATAGGTTCTGATCAATGCTCTGATCCATTCCCAATGTGGGGTTAGCCTCCCAACTGTTCTGTCTAGTTGGTGCTTTCACATGTTTTTTATTTTCTATACTTTAAATCTATAATAATAATATATACGTATTTAGTTTATGATATTTCATGTAGTATGTGTTATGTATTTTCAATATCATATGACTGGGATGGTGATTGCCGTTTGTTCTGACACCACCAAGTGGAACACCGGTTGAGGTGCGCGTGAGATGCGGCGACGAAGTCTTGGACGAGCTGTTGACGCTCTCAGAGGCGTCCGAAAATCTGTGCCCCCAGTGATTCAACGGTTAGCCTCTGGTGACTATAACAGTTAATAATCATGGTTAGTGATGGTTAATAATCGTTAATATCATGGTTAATGATTGTCAGTACTGGTTAGTCATGGTGATGGAATATACCCTCTGGTAATTTGTTTGCTATTGAACATGGCCATTGAAATAGTGGATTTCCCCATCAAAAAATTGTGGACCTTTCCATAGTTATGTGGCTGTTTACCAGGCCGGGTAAACGGTTCAACGTTACATCCATCTGTGCCATGGTCAAAAGTTGGATGATATTGGCCATGAATATACCCATAATTATTGAAGATGCGAACATACCGAAGATGCGAAGATGCCATCATGAAGAAAACACATATGTTCGAGTGGTCAAACATAAGCCTTACCATAATCCATAACCACTTTTTAATGCCATGGGTTTTTAATGGTTGGATGACCATAACCCAGCAAAAACCCATGGCACATCTGTTGGTCTACGAGTCTACCAGCCTTGATCCCTGTAACCATCCAAGAAATTGATTAAAATTGAGACCAGGCTGGCCCTATGAATCCCGATGGCATATTTTCTTTGCAATGATTAATATGTTTCTATTAGGAATAGTATTCCATAGTAATATATATATATTCCTATACAAATATAAAAAGACCATATAAGAACTTATTTCTGTTGCCCTGTTTGATGACCGGAGGCTATAGAGTACTAACTCGAGTATAGTAAAGCAACATAAAGATGCTTGTTGCTAACTACTAGGCCACTACCAATCCATTGCAAGCTGTTCTGCACGATGATTCGCAATGGTCATAGGCCCCAGTGCCAGTTGTTGTAATGCGGCCCGATAAGTACCTCGATCACTCCAGGCTGTCTAGCAAAAAGGTGGAATGAAACAACCCTACGAGCCAGGTCCCATCATTGTAGAGTGTCAATGCTGTCAGAAAAGTGCTGCAGCAACATGATTCAGGGCAACTCCAAAACGTCTTAAGACAACATTGGCGACAACCTTCAAGTTTGTCCCTGCAAAATCATGGAACATTGGTAGTCGATGATGGATATGTTCCCCGAATTGGCTGAGAACATTTACAGGAACCAGATTGGTACAAGGTGCTGCCCCCAACATCGCTAAGTTGGTTTATATCTCCAATAACTATGGTTTATAGGTGATATATCTATAGTTAGTGGGGTGTATAAACCAATTTATAACTGAGGGGGGACCACCTTGTAGATTTTTGATCTGAGTTTCCTCTGGATTTGGCCCCCCCAAAGGCCACTCCAAAATCGTTGCACAAAGCGACGATTTTCCGCCAGGTGGACGCTGGAAATCGCGATGTGATCAGCCCCAGATGCCCTGAGGTCTGATGGTCATCCAAGAATCCGATCGGATAGCCTCTGGTGACTAACAGTTTGCGAAAATGGCTCATTTAGTTCGCTGGTTTACCTCTTAAACATATTTAAACATGATGATTTGCCATTATCATATAGCTTTTTCTATGTTTACCGGAGTGTAACCTGGGGGTTCACTAACAAAACGACATGAAAACCCTCTGTGAAACCTGGAACATCCAGATTTATGGTTGGTTTTCGGAGGGTAAATCCTGTTGACCCTAGATGACCGGGTTCCACTTTGAAGGCGATCGCTCGACATTCTCTGGGTTGGACGCACCAGTTGGAAGTTGGTCGACGGGAAAATCCCATGAAATTGAAAACCAGTATGGTGACTTCTGACCAGGTACAGGACCGTGTCACACCATTGAACAAACACGCAGTGTATTTTGGTATGTCCAAGGGTACCTTCAAAGCTAAAAACCCAAGGTTGGCAGGATGATGGGGATGTGTCAAAACCTACTTTCTTTATCTTTATTTGATCAACATGCTTTTTAGTGCCAGCTTTCTTATTGGTGTTGACCAATGGCCATATGTGAAATGGCCATATATGTGATATATCTGCATGGTCCAAAAGTTGTATGATATTTTTGTCCATTGTGTCCATGGTTATACCGTATTTGTTTCACCTCAACTGCAGAAACCCAAGGTGGGATAACTATTTTATAGGGGAATCACATGGTAAAACCCCATAACTATCTATAATTATTTAAACCATGGTCAAAAAAGCAACACGGGTTTTCCACTACCGTGGCACCGTGGCTCTGAGGTGACGCGCTTGCACGAAGCTCTCTTGAGGCCATGGCAGAAGCAGCAAAGATGGTAGAACTTACCAGCAACAAATGGTGATGTAAAGTTATAACTGGCAAGTTATGTTATGGTATAAAAGTAAAGTTATGTTCATCAATGATGTAAAGTTAAATAACATACTACACTTGGCAAAGGGTATAACTGGTGTTCAGTTATGTTATGTACTTAGCAAATTTTCATCACACTGAACCAAACCATTCATGGGAGTTCGTAAGCTAAGTTGGTTTGATTCAGTATGATTAATTTGATGTTATTTGTTGGGTTTATGGCAGAGATATCGAACTAGTTGATTGGATTTTGAAACCAGCAAAGATGAATAAGGGGCAGCACCTTGCGGGTTACCGTTGCTTTTTTTTTTTGTTTTCCCACCCCTTTTTTAAAACCATAGCTGCAATGTTGTAATGTCCAAGTTCTATACAGGAGGATTTATGTCCCTGCCGGGCTTGAATTTCGGGTCATCCAAGTCGGTGAGCACACGGAAACACTCTGAAAAGGGTTGATAGTTTGCACATAGGGAAACGATGCCCACTTGGACCCAGTTAGGTAGTTTATGAGCCATATTATATAGAACTATGAACTGGGGATAGTTCATATCTATTTCATATCTATTTCTTATCTATTTCATATCTATTTCATATCTATTTCATATCTATTTCATATCTATTTCATATATAAGTGGGGTATCATCACATGGTTAGCCCCGGATCCTTTCATCGAGATGATTGGGAGCCAACGTTGACTCAAGGCGAGCGCGGGAGGAGAAGGCTGAGATCGAGAGAATCGATGCAGCCACCTGGCAGTTGACACAACGGGTCAACCGACTGGGTCAGAGTTTTCAACAGAATCACATGGTATACCCTCCGGTAAACTAACATAGCTATTGAAAATGGCCATTTATAGTTGATTTTCCCATTGAAAATGGTGATTTTCCATAGCTATGTTAGTTTACCAGAGGGTAAGCCCATAAACTATCTATAATTATGGTTTAAACCATGATCCAAAAAGCATGTAAAGCGATTGCTATTAATGGTTTAATACTAGTCCTTTACTGGTTAGATTCGAACTAGTACTTTGCTATTAATGGTAAAACCAGTCGGTAATACTGGAAATTGTAGCTATTGTAGCTATTGTATCGAACAGGTAGTACTGTGTAATACTTTACTATTGTATAAATTTACTATATTGTATCAACTGGTAAAATTCGCTACAATGGTAATTGCCACTGGTTTAATCTTTTTGCTATCAATGGTAAAACCGTGTAAAACCAGTCGGATTTTTGGAGGATCTAGTCAACTGACTGGTTAGATACAGTGCTATTTGGAACTAACCTTGTTATCAATGGTAAACTTAGTCCGAACCAGCTAAGAATTATATTTTTTTGAGAGGCATCATGACAGTGATAAACAGGTTGCTCCAACCAATAGATAGATTATAGCAAGCTTTGCGGGTAAATGAGTCATGAAAATCTATATATATATATATATTTACCCACTTTACCCCCCAAGCGTACCTGGGGTCTTTGGAGCAACCCTGGATAACATGTGTTGGGGTATCACCCATTTTCAGAGACATCCACAGCACGAAAACCGGTGGCTGAGTTTGCCGGTCTTGCTTACCAGAAATGGGGATACATCATACAACCCACCAGGAGAGTTGAATGAGAGTTTTTGCAGTTATGGCCCTTTACCAGTTATAAGTACTTATAACCCTATTTATAGAATGTATAATCCCATTGATAACTATAGTTATAACTAGTTAATGGCCATAACTGTGGGTATCCAATATTGGCCATGATGAAAGTTCTCACAGGGTTCGATCCTCCGGCACTGTGAGATGTGTTGAGTAGCTCCAGTTGAGTTGCCCGAAATGTCCCTTGATACTGTGGAAGAAATCCGAATCACCAGTTGGTATGATGGTAAACTATGATAAACATCCTATGATCATCCCATTATTTGCAGTGTTTCATAGGAATCCCAATAGTTACCCTGGAAAAAGACGAGGTGCAGCGCAGTGTGAAAGATCGCATTGCCAGTGCCGTAGAGTCGCTCGATGGCAGACGAGTGCTTCGGGGTTCGTAACCGGGGAGGATTTCTGGTGCCAAAACACGGGGAGAAGGTCACGTTCAAAGAAGACGAGTTTCGGATCTGAGGACATGGGCCATTTCCCGTTAAAGGGGTTAGGCACTTTAAGATGATCTCATGAGCAGAAATGGAAGTAACTTAGAGTAACCACAAAACGACTTGACGTCATGTTGATGAAATTACAATCGTTTACCAAGATTCACGACGTAAATTGGTCATACCGTATATATATACCAATAAATATAAAGCTCCTTCCTGGTTATACCCCCATTACTCCCTCATCACTCGGAGGGCAAAGCCTGGCACCAAGGACCGGTGATCTTTCACTCTTCAACCTCCAGAAGCAGCCTGGAGCAGATGGCTGGTGGTTTGATATAACGGCGACCAATTTCCAGTGAGCAGCAACAAACTCATGTGGGGGTTTCCTAAAATGGAGGCACCCAAAAATGAATGGTTTATCAGGGAAATTCCCATGAAAATGGATGATTTGGGGGTTCCCCTATTCCAGGAAACCACCATGTGGCTTTGTCCAGTTTCTGGAGAAAAACACCCAAATCCACATCATCGCTGGAGTAACTGTCCAGGTGGCCATTTTGAGGGGCCCATGACATGGTGACATGGTGACATGCTCGCAAGATGTAAGATCCACAGAGTTTTGGGGCAGAAATTCTTTGAAGGACCACTCTGGATACCCTAAAAAGGCCTAGCCTTTTCAGAGGCTTGTTCGACCAAACAGTGGTGGGTTTATCCGCTCAAAAATTCACAGGTAACTGAAAGACTGGGCGGTCACGGTTGGGTTCAAATCTCAAAAACCGGAAGGATCCCTTCAATCACAACATGGCAATCTGACATGGCGCCATGGAATTGGCAATCGAACATCCTCCTTTTGTATCCTTTTGTATTTTCCTTCTGCACATGGACAAAAAAATGCCTCACTCAGGGAAGTGTCCAACGTCATTTCGGGCCTCAAGATGGAGAATTCTCTGGCAGTGCGCTGGCGCAGATGGGCATCGTGGATCATCATGGATCCATGTTTTCCTAATGGTGGATGATGTTCGATATATATATATATATATCACCAACTGGATATTAACTTGGTTAATGTTCGATATGGATCATAACTTGGTTTCCGTCGTTTTGCATTATTTTCCTCATATTCTATCATCATGGTTCGAAAATTTGAATGCACACACACGCACGGATTAGCCAAACAAAAATTGTTTGGGGATGTAGCTCGATGGCATCCGAGTTGCACCGATAGAATGAGTGATGGACACTTTGTTTCAATAAAAATCAGATTGAGTTGTTCGCAATGGCTATGTCAACCCATATCTTTAGCAAAGCGTGGATTGAACATGGACACCGTATGACACCGTGATCTTTATGTTCCAGTTCCTAGATTTCTACCACCCCTCAGGGTTAACAAAAACAAACCAGACCTGGCTCTTGTGAATCTCCGGAAAAGACTGTGGCGTTGGTGAAGGGGGACAAAGCAACAGTTTGTGGTGGTTTGAAAACGTCTGACATACCGACCTTTCGCTGACCGGGTTGGAAACCACCCGCCAGTATAGGATAGGAATTATAGGTATATATATATATACACATATACATAGGATCCACTGAGAACTTGTCCCAGTGACTGCAGCAGTGATCAAACATGTCCATGGACAACAATCAGCAATTGGATCTAAAGCACCCTTTGCAAACCAGTTGACTGGCATTATCCATGCTGAATTAACGTAGAGTCGTGGCTTATATACAGTCATTTGAAAGCCTCACAAGATAAAGGGACCCGACCCAAATGCTCACTGTAACATGTAGCCTTCAGAGTGTGCTGATTATATGACATGTGATAAAATTATTTGACTCCAAACCAATCCCTTGAACATATAGTTTGTTGATCACTAGAAGCGGGATTCATATCCATCTCTCTCTTTATATATATATTATTTACGATCCTAGCCTCTTTAAAAGGCCTTTCTGTGCCAAGATGACGTATAGAACATAACTTATGTTAAGAACTATGTTGCAAATGACGTTGCAAATTCTTATTAACTCCAA